>Ga0307512_10000500_pt1 | contig 57472 bp, 57 predicted proteins | sample 14_EM_MG_FD_200267 | JGI IMG/M metagenome (GOLD analysis project Ga0307512, IMG submission 200267) | Populus trichocarpa ectomycorrhiza microbial communities from riparian zone in the Pacific Northwest, United States - 14_EM | ecosystem: Host-associated > Plants > Roots > Unclassified | place... | reverse complement strand
TAGCCTGTATATTTCAGACCTGTAAAATACGATAATGGCGAAGCAAATGCAACGGCAAGCGAGGTATCCGAAGCGAAGACTGTATTGCAATATGTGACAAAATCTCAAAGCTAAACATATATGGGGCAAGTGCGGCATCCAATATATTATAGCAATAGTGGAGAGGTAAAATGTGGCTATCGGCCGAAGAAAGGCATAAACATCGCCAGGCGTTGTGTGAACGGCTACAGCATAACTGCACCCCCTGCGAAGAGTGTAACACACGTGTCGTTCTGATGGTGCGTATACCGGGCGCATAGTAATGGAGGTGAGTAAGCAACGCGACCCGTCGCCTGGGCGACGGGTAGCGTGGAATTCTCCGTCAGAGGGTTCGAGGTTCCGTCAGAGCCGTCAGAGCCGTCCGGAACACCCGGGTGTTTCAGACGGAAACTAGGGTTGTTGCTGACGCTATAGGGGCAATAGTCATGAGCAATCCATCGATTGCGCAAAAACTACCAGAACATTATCATAAGTTCCGAGTATTATTCGACCCGAAGGAAGCTGAGAAACTACCCGATAATAAGGGATGCGACCATCGAATCGAAATATTGGGAACAGAAGAAAAATTGCGTATGGGACCAATTTATCAGCTATCCTTAGAGGAGGAAATGATGCTGGTTAAATACCTCAATACAATGATCAAGGAGGGCAAAATTCGGCCTTCAAGTAGTACGGTCGGAAGTCCAATACTGTTCGTACCTAAACCTAACGGACGAGGACTACGGCTTTGCATTGATTACCGACATCTTAACGATTACACAAAAAAGGATAAAACCCCGTTACCAATAATGGAGGAATTATCTGCACGAGTTTGAAATGCTACACACATTACAAAAATCGACCTCAAGTCTGGGTTTTACTTAATTAGAATGGCATTGGGTCACGAGAAGTATACTGCCTTTCGCACAAAGTTTGGTCTCTACGAATATCTAGTTATGCCTTTCTGACTCTGCAATGCACCAGCAACATTCCAAAGAGAAATCAATAGAATTCTAAGACTGTTGTTGGGACTTGAGTTGGTTATACGAACAGACGTTCATGTTGACGACGACGATGGAATGGTTGTGGTAGCATATATAGACCATATATTAATAGCCACTAAAGGATCCTTGGATAAACACCACGAACAGGTTTCAAAGGTTTTTCAACTCCTTATGGGTAACCATATGTGTGTCGAAATAGACAAGTGTATTTTCGACGCCTCGGAAACCACCTTTTTGGGATTTATCGTAAGCAGCTCCGGGTTGAAGATGGATCCAGAAAAAGCAAGAGCAATCATGGATTGGCCCCGCCGTACGTCCAGAGAAGAAGTTCAACAACTGTTGGGCCTGTGGAATTTCTACCGAAGGTTTATCGATAACTTTTCAGGATTAGTTTCACCTATTACCGAGTTACTTCGGCAGGACGTCAATTTTCAATGGGGAGAAGCCCAAGAAGCAGCGTTTCTTAAAGTCATAATACTGTTTATATCTGGCAAAACTCCAATCTTGAAACATTATGATCCGGATAGGCCTGCACTTTTGGAAACGGATGCTTCAGACTTCGCAATAGCCGGCATTCTGTCACAAAAATTCGAAGATGGAAAGATTCATCCCGTTAGATTCGTCTCCAGAAAGTTAACTCCAGCTGAGCTTAACTATGATGTTTATGATAAGGAGATGCTAGCAATAGTATTTTCGCTATGGAAGAATCGACATTATCTTCAGGGAGCCGAGCATGAAACTAAGATTTTTTCCGACCACCAAAATCTTACCTACTTTAAATCAACAATTCTACTCAATAGAAGACAGGCACGATGGGCTGAAGAACTTAAGCAATATAACTTTATAATATTGTACCGAAAAGGCTCAGCCAACGTCAAAGCCGACACACTGTCTAGGTGCCCAGCGTTCACCTCTAGAGAAGGGGGTACAACTTCTACAACAAATCATACTATGCTAGATAAGAGTCAATGGTTAGAAGTCGGAGCGATGGATATAGACACCAACAACAAATACGAAACAATCCAGATATCAGCTATGGACGTGGCACAACTCCTGCCCGAAGCAAAGGAAAGAATTAAGGAGAAGGCCATGCTAGACGAAAAATACAGAGACCTTTGTAAACAGATATCATCGGGAGGAAACATAGATGGAAATTTCACAATAGCAAACGAATTACTATGTTGGAAAAACAGGATCTACGTACCTGAGGGATTACGACAACGGGTTATTAAGTCAGAACACGTTTCGAAGGTGGCAGGACATTTCGGAAGAGAACGAACGATGGAACTATTATCTAGAAACTTTTACTGGACCAATATGGAAAGAGATATAAGGAAGTACTGCAGCGAGTGTGATAATTGCCAAAGGACAAAGGCCCCCAGACACGCTAAGCACGGACTCCTACATCCATTGGAATTGGCCTGTAAACCATGGACGCACATTTCCACGGACTTCATTACCGATTTACCTGAGTCCGAAGGTGCGACAATAATTCTAGTAGTAGTTGACCGCTTTACTAAAATGGCACATTTTATTCCAATCAAGAACAAGGATTCGCCAACAGTAGCCAGGGCTTACTTGGAAAATGTACAGAAGTATCACGGATTCCCCGACGATGTAGAATCTGACAGAGACTCAACATTTACGGGAAGCTTCTTTATGGATCTATACAATTACTCAGGAAATAAGCGCAGCATGTCCATGGCCTATCATGCCCAGACTGATGGACAAACCGAACGCATTACCCAAGGAATCAAATCCTATTTACGATCCTACTGCAATTACGAACAAAATGATTGGGCCTCGATGTTAGCAATGGCCGAATACGCCAATAATAATTCTAAGCATTCGTCGACAAAGATATCCCCCTTTTATGCGAATTACGGCTTCGAACCCCGAACAACATGGCCAACAGAAATACAATTTAGAAATCCAGCGTCGGAGTTATATGGACATTACATGACCGGTATCCATACGAAACTTAAAGAAAGGCTATCTGAAGCGATGGAATCGATGAAAAAGAATTATAATAAGAAAAGGAAGTCCATTGAACCATTCAAGAAGGGAGAATTGGTTATGCTAAACGGGCGGAACATACGGGCAAAACATAGGTGCAGAAAGTTGGAAGATAAGATGTTCGGGCCATTCGAAGTGCTATCGGTGGGAACAAATCAAAGATAATGCAAGCTCAGTCTACCCGACTCATGGAAGATTCACCCAGTTTTCAACATCGACTTACTAGAACGATATAAGGCGACCGATCCTAAGAAATAGATAGTCGAAGTTGAAGCCGACGGAGAAGACTGGGTAACGGAATCGATAATAGCGAGCGGACCATCAGACGGGAACGTTAAGCAATATGTGTTTTTGTTTAAGTGGAAGGATTTTACGCAGGAAGAAAATACGTGGGAAACGTATGAAAATGTCGCGGAACATAATATGAAATTATTGGAAGATTTTTACAAAAGGAATCTGAGGATAGAAAAAGACGGAAGATTCCAAAAGAAAGGAAAAAGGATAGTTTAGGAGATCGTAGGTGGAACAGTTGGTTTATTTTTTTTTATTACGATTGGTTTCGTGTCATTGTTTTAGTGAAGTACCGTCGGGGTCACCGGTCTTAGAGAAGGGGGTGATGTTAGGGGTGATCCCTTAATAGCGATAAAGATACTTGAATTAGTATACGAGATGCATACATATCCACGATGTGAATTAGACCTATGCATGTGAACGTTCAAGTGGTCAGCAACATGCTCGGAGGGGAGAGTACATGTTGGTCGCGCGAAGTGAGGGGACTTCGTTCACACCCGGATACTATACCAAGACATGTGGGGTAATCTCACACGGCAGTTGGTCATGCAAGTAAGAGAACTCTTCTCCCCACACGCAAAGGCGGGATGGGGGTTCAGAGAAGCACGTTCCGGTCTGGAGATAAAAGTCTCGACCTGAGCATGACGTAAATGAGGGATTAATGACGTAGGCAAATGTGCCTAGAGCGAGCATCACTAAGTTGACTCTGGTGGTCTGGATCGCAATGTAACCTCGTATTGGATACGAGCTTACGCGTCTCTAATCTACGTTGGCATAGCATCGGTTGGTCGCCAACTAAGTCTATGACGCAATTAATAACTCATGTGTATGAGGGATTAAGAGGCGCAAGCATTATCGTTCGGGCGATAAGATGTTCCAACTACCGACTCGTACGATACAAGGATGTCTGAGGTGATATCACGCAACGGATGGCCTGATTGTTATCAGGAGCGTAACGCTTTTAAACCACGTCGCATGAGCGCAATTACTTGAGGGTATTGTGGCGAGTTATTTCCGGGCGCTAAGGAGGCGTGGCTGAGATAACGCTATCATCGCTATGAGGAAGCATGGGCTATAAAGAGCCAGTGTTGGTCGAAGGAATTGGAGGACATCAGCACACAAGTTAGCTTTCAGAACACCGAAGACGATCTTAAAATATTATTAAGAATTCTATCTATCTATCTATCTATCTATCTATCTATTATAGAAATAGCTGCCACTATTTCTTCCCTAATCAACTTACGCGATTACCCTCTGTATGCCTGGACACAGACTAACACAATCCGAATACGCACTTTAGCGGGTTGTAGAGTTGTTTGGCGATCTTCTGTTCAGTTTGCACGAGCACCGTTTAACCCACATCTACAGGGTGGTTTGTCGTTTTGCACAGCTAGAGAACATCGACTATCTGGTGCTACGGTATCTGAATACCGGCTTGTTACCATTCGAGGAGTTTTCCGAGGACCTGTTGTTCGATGAGGAAGCGTGATATATATATACAGAGGAGACGGATTGTGGTATAGGTTTTCATGGGGAGTTCTCGTTGTTCAGCAACGAGAAGTTGAGTCTTAGGATAAGACAAGGAGAGAAAGAGATATTTGGATAGCCGGCCGTACTTAGTTCAATGAATGTTGTATTGATTATTGGGACTATAAACCCCCGTAACAGCTATGGCGGAAGTGGATGCCTCAGTTTATAGCAACACTGGTCTTTCCGGGTCGTAATGTCTAAGAATTGGAGTTTTTCCAGAAGTAAACAATATTGTTATTTTCAGGAAAGCGGCCTCATGTGCTTCTCCCCAATTAAACACGATATCCTGCCTTAGTGAGTCGGTAATTGGTGACACTATTCCTGAGAAGTTCGAAATGAAGCGACGATGAAAATTCAATAGCCCTAGCAATTGTTGTACCTCCTTCCGTGACTTAGGTCGGGGCCAATCAACGATTGCCTTGGCTTTGTCAGGGTCCATTCGTAGGCCTGACCCGCTGACTACAAATCCTAGAAAGATTGTTTCGCTACCATCAAAAACACATTTATCAATCTCAATGCACATACTGTTGTCCATTAACAGCTGGAAAACCTTCCATACCTGTCTTCAATGTTTATCTAAGGAACCCTTGGTAGCTATTAATATATCGTCATTAAAGGCCACTACTACCATCCCTTGGTCTGCATTGATATGGGTTGTAGAATTGAAGACTAACCCAATTCCTAACAAAGGTCGTAGAATTCTGTTGATTTCTCTTTGAAAGGTTGCTGGAGCATTCCATAGTCCAAATGGCATTACCATGTATTCGTACAATCCGAACTTAGTGCAGAAGCCAGTAAACTTTTCATATTCCAACACCGTTCTAATTAAGTAGAATCCGGATTTAAGGTCAACTGTGGTAATATGCGTTGCTCCCCTTAACCTGCTTTGGAGTTCTCCCATTATCGGTAGAGGTGTTCAAACTTTTTTCGTATAATCGTTTAGGTGTCTATAGTCAATACATAGTCACAACCCTCGACCGTTCGGTTTAGGTATGAATAGAATTGTGCTTCCTACCGTACTGCTGGATGGTCAAATTTTTCCCTCCTTAATCATTTCATCGAGATACTGTATTAATTGTTTCTCCTCTTCCTGTGAAAGCTGGTAAATAGGTCCCATTCGTAATTTGTCTTCAGATCCTAACAGTTCCATCCTATGGTCGCAACCCTGATTATCTGGTGACTTTTCCGACTCCTCAGCATCGAATAACAGCATAAACTTATGATAATGTGTAGGTATCTTCAGCATTAATGAAGGATTGTTCAGAACAATAGCGCCTATGTGTATGGCCTTATCGTTAAGCGAAACTGTTTTATCATAGCTTATGGAATATTCAGGATGGATCTTCCCATGTCCATAACATTCTGATGAACAATGAGGGAAATGTAAAAATGACTGGTCGTTGTTCCTCTGGCTTTATGTTTTTCTAGATACCATGCTGGTATCAGAGCATCATAATCCCCTGAGGTCTTAATTACTTCAAAAGCATGATCTTGTTTGTCGAACAAATGATAATTTCTAAATGATAATCCAAGTGGTATTGTGAATAATCCTTCCATGGAAATGGTTGTTCCTCAAACGTCCTTAGATTGAATTGTTTTTGTTCATTCGATTACCGGTATCGCAAAAGCTTTGGCTGCTTCTGGGGATATAATGAAGGATCTGCTTCCCAAGTCGAGCATGCATCTCAGTGGAAAATATTTTCAATTATGGACGATAAAGAATTTGCATAATGGTTGCTTGCCAATCATAGTAGATGACACTCTTTTGATTTTCAGTGAGGATCCTGATTGATAATAAAGAAAGTCATAAGATGTGTTAAGTTGTTTGGAGTCTCGCACCAAGGGTTCTGACGCTTTGTGCTTCAACATCGCTATCCTTTCGACAATTGCATTACCACAACGGGTAAGGAAGAGTAAGTGTTTTTTTTCCTATTGTAAGGTTGTATGTTTGAGTTGTATTTCCTTACTCACCAGCAGTTTCGATCTTCCGATCATCCTCAGAGGAACATTATAACAAAAAGGAAAAAAAAGCAAAGGTCTTGCTAACAAAGTTAGGTGTGTTAAAACATGAATTTTCGACCAATAAGCTTAATGTTGCTTTTATTAATCTGATTCAGACTCTGAATCCCACCGATTCCTTTCCACTTGTTCCTCCGCTTCCTCTTCCTCAATATCGAATACTTCACCTTCGGATTCCTCAATATCACTGCCTTCGGAATTATCTTCATCCTCTTCAGAACTTTCTGTTTCCGAATCCTCACTGCTGCTATTTCCTTCACTTTCGCTATCCATTTTCATTCCTGTTATCATCATGTTTTGATATTCGTTTGCCTTTGGATAGCTGGCGGTTCCCTTATCCAATTTGAGGGGCATCTTGCAGTCAGTAACCCAATGGCTGCCTTTTCTGTCCGAAGGCCAGTCACACCTCAGATATTCTCCTGCTGACTTCCTCCTTTCGATTTCGGAGGTTTTGATTCCTTCAGTTTCTTTAAAGCTTTTCCGGTTGCTGTTCTTGTGTATTTTGTATTTCCCCTTGGAACTTCGTGCAGACTTTGATTATTTTCATTTTTTATCTTTTCAACCTGATAGTTTATAGAATATTTCCTATGTTTTTACTGAAGCTTTCAAGCCAAGGGTCTTTCTAGCCGTATCAAATTTTATGGCTGTCCTTCTGGCATTCGTAATAAAGTTAATGATTTCCTGGTCTGTTTTTCCTTTAAGATCCACAGTACGCATTAGTTCCAACATTTTCTGGGGAAGCCGTTCCAGAATTAACTTTTTCCATGCTGCACCAGTAACCAATACTTTGTCATTAAACATTTGAATCTTGGTGAAAATATCTCTAATGCATCCTTCGTATCATACTTTATCAAGGTCCGAATATGCCTCATCCTTGGCGTCTCGATCTTTGAACCTAAGTTTATGGGCATTGGTGTACCCTGTCATTGACTTGGGATGTGTACTGTTCAACGTTCCATTTAGCCATTGGATATGCCATGCTGCGGCATATTTATCCATTAGAGATCCTATCCAATTGATGGTTCTTTCATCCTTAGGAAATTTCTCTGGTTGGTCCTAGGTATAAACTTCAACGAGTACCAACCAGGTATCGAAATCGTCTGCTGGTTTTCCTTCGAACCTTTTTGGTTCTCGGATTATAATAGGTTTTGCGAATTCTAGCTCCTTAATTGCTCTTTGTCGTCTAGACATTCTGCAACCTCCTGGACCTCCATGGTCTGATGGCGGTGGGTCCGGTGGTGGAGGAGGGTCTCCAGCTGCTCCACCTCCTTGTCCTCCAGCTGCTCCTCCAGCTGCTCGTCCAGATGCTCCATTGCTTCCTCCGCCACCTCTCATTCTACGGAACCAGGATGTTTCGCTTTCTGTGTCTCTATGACTGGACGCTAATACCGACTATTGTTCTAAAGCCGATCGTCTTTGAGGATGCACATACTGCTGCGTTCCTGATGGTTCCGCAACCTGTTCGAACTGAAAAGGTGTAGATTCAGAAACTTTATAAGCTTCCATTGCTGTAGTCAACCCAGTGTTAATCTCTTCTACCTGGGCTAATTGATCGTCCATCAAGTCCTGATGTTCGCGCAGTTCTCTTTTTGTGGGAATGTTTTTGAGTGTGGTAGTAATGCCTGCCATAGCTTTATTGACTTCATCTATCCTTTTTGTCAACGCTGACAATCCTTTCTGAACGGACTGAGTCGATGTTTTGATTGCCAGAACTTGTAATGAATTGACACTGATTCGCTTACTTTGAGCTTCTAATTCTTGTCGCATACCAGCGAACAGATCCGTAGCTTCACTGACTCTTTGATTATCCTGGGACTGAAGCATATGAATTCTGGAACATAATTGTTGCAGTGCTGCCTGCAGTAGATTCACCATTGATCCTACTCCAGATACTTTGGAGTCAATGCGTATCTTCTCCGTTTGCAGTCTACTTTCCATAATCAGAATCCCATTTCTAACCGAATCAAGTTCTTCCTCTAGAAGTCCCTTCTCTTCATCACATGCCTGTATACGATGTACGACTTGTTGAGCGAGTTCCGATAATTGTTCTTGAACGAAGTCCGGATTAGTCTCGGACATTTCAACTTCCCCCTGACCGAGCTCCGGTCCTTCTACTTGCCCTTTTAGTAGCAAGTGATCCCTTTGGGCGAACTCTATTCTTCTTTGGTACTCGTGGCACCATTCTGGGATAGCCCTTGCCGGTGGGGATCATGGCATCTCTATTCTCGGGGTGCTGGGCGCTAACGCCTTGCTGTTGTACGTCAACCTTCTCCTGGGAGTCACCATTCTGAATTAGGTCAATATAATCAGGTGCTCAAAGAACTCTATTTAGCTCCACTGATACTTCGTCCTTATGTGGGCAATTTTCGAGATAAAAATGATGTTTGCAGTGTCTCTGCAAGATATAAAAATTTCGTCCATTTACCTTGCCTAGGTACTTGTATCTGTAACACTTGGATAAAAACTTACAGTGTTGACGAAGTACCGCTGGACTTTTTTCCTCAATATTGTGTAATTGGCAGCTGTCGCAAAAGCAGTTCTGGCGTCTACAGTGTTGTGGACATGTTCTCTGGCCCAAATAAATGCAACTGAAGTTGTCTTCACACTATCGGCACTCCAAACTCATATATGTTGCTGAGTGATGGTTTTGGAAAGACCGTAAGATGCAGTTTGTCATTATTTGGGTATTATATAAAATAAGCTCCTGTTTTGTATAACTCCCTGTATAAGTTAAGTAGCTCTGGCGTCATATAATCCTCAACTCCAGATACAGCGTAGAGTGCTTAAAATATTCTACTGTTACAGGGGTATTTAGATCCCAATAATCAATACAATATTTATTGCATCTAAGTACAGCCACCTATCTCTAGTTTCTTTTTCTCTCCTCGTCTGTTAGGGGTTCTCCCTTAGCAGTGATGAGTGATACTTGTTATGTACACAAGCTGGTCACGTGGTGTGCCCTTTAGTGTGGGTTTACACTAAGTTGCAGAGAGGGTTGCAGAAACTGTTGGCATCCTCTCGTCACTTCTAGATACTATGCGGGACATGCTAAGAGAGCACGGCAGTTGATAGTCAAATGCTAGTACGTGGGCTCTTCGCATCGTTCAGGCACACCCAGGTTAGAAACACCTAAGCATAACGGAACTGAGGGAATCATGACGTTGGCATGAGCCTGGAGAAAACCTGTTTCACCTGAGCCTGGCAGATGGATTTTCAAATACGTCCGGATTCTACATTGGTATAGTATCGGCTGAAAACCGTCAAAATATATGACACTATAATTAATAACTGGGAGAAGTTATTGATTGCGATAAGGCATGGTCAATATCGGGATATTGATTGAATGTTCCAATGACTGAACATCATACGATTGCGAGATGTCAAAGTTACAGTTGTGGTCTGATTTATCGGCTGATGCACTATCATGCATGAACACGATAACCTTGGGGATTCGTGGCCGCATCTGTCAACGCGCATTCTATGAATGTAAGACGCAAAGATACGTGGCTAGTGTGAGCGATTTTATCATAGTCTGAAGAGGGTTTCGAGAGACTATAAATGATCACTTTGTTGCAACAATGAACGGGATAAGCTCTAGCAGCGGAAGAACATCAATACCTACCAGCGGAAGAATATCCATATTTATTATTGCGTTTTTATGATACCTATTATATTATTACAATCTATTAGCTTTCTGTAGCGGGAGCCCCGCACCTTGAGGAAGACCTCTTACAAATGCCTATTACCTTCGAGAACGACAATGACGTCATTGTATACGCTCTCGAGAAAGTTATCTCTTATGCTAGACATAACAAATACATCTTCCTGGCGCAAAGTGTTTGGTGGATAGTTTCGATCATAGGATTACAACAAGAATTGATTGACCATATCGATCACCAACGAGTACGATCGGAAGTTCGTTCCCAAGAAATTAGGGAGCTACCTATGGTTCGAGAAGTTACTTGTCAAGCCGAGACTAAGGAAGATCAACTCGATAACAATCAAAACAATCGGGCATTATCAGCAACGCCTCGAGATATCCAAGAGGATAATTGATCTCCTGTCGAGTCGCGCTATATTCATCCTGATAGAACATCCCAGATAAATACGATTGGTGAAGTTATTGATCTAGAGGATATCAATTCGGATCCTAAACGCCTGTCCCGAGTTGTTGAAAGCGCCGATCAGTTTATTCAGATATCTCGAAAAGAAGGAAAAGCATTCCATAAGCAGAAGCAGATTGATTCTTTGTCACGTACAAGATCAGGAAAAGTTATAGTGAAACCTTTGTCTAAAAAGCGGAGGAGTTATCTACAGTTGATTTCTAAGGATACAATCTCTGCTTACTTAGCAGATAGGAAATAGGATCTACGGCCGTGTACCTAGTACTTGCTTAAAAGTATCTGTGGATATAATTGAGTATAGTAACTTAGGGTTGAACACCCCAGTAATATCGTCTTATCCTAAGACTCAACCTGTTGACATTCTTCAAGAGGTTCCTGTATGTAATACCTCCTCCAAAATCCGTTTCCGATATAAACGTAAATTACGCCTCTCCGTCAGACAACCAATCCTCTGACAATTCCTCGAACGGTAATGCGCCAGTATTGAGATATCTCAGCACCAGGTATCCGATATTCTCTGCTTCACCGAAAAGAAAAACCGCACGGTAGATGTGGGTTAAACACTCCTCTTCGAAAGTCAAGACAAGATCACCAAAACACTCAACCTTCTGTTGCAGTGCCTACTTGGACTGTGTCAGACGTTGTCGAGGCATATGTTCCCCAGTCACCAATATGCATGAGGGAAGTAATGGTTATGATAGAGTAGATAGAATTCTAAATAATATTTAATGATCATCTTTGGTGTCTCGGTGTTGATTGTGGATACCCTCCACTGTTCTCGTGACATCCTCGCCTCTTTATAGTAGTGAACCAGGCTTTGTGCTCCCACACCTAGTCCCTATCATTACAATGCTTATCGCGCCATTATCACGACCCCACTCTCATAGTGCTCAGTGATAACGTGCCACACTCCCCTCTTAGGATATCGTGTGCATGATGTGGTTTGAAAGAATTACCCTCCTGGTTCAATCAGGCCATCCATTGCATGATGCATACTTGAACTTAGACATCTCACAATCGTAGGAGTTGGTAATTGGAACATCAACCAACGAAGTTGGCTATGCTTATCACCTCTTAAATTCCTTATGCGGATGAGTTAATCAATTGCGTCATAGATTTGATCGGTGACCAACCGATAGTATGCCAACGTAGCATATTGACACGTAAGCTCGTATCCAATACCAGTTTACATTGCGATCCAGACCACTCAAGCTAATGAGTAGTGCTCACTCTTTGCCCAAGCCTACGTCATTATTCCCTCGTTTACATCATGCTAAGGTCTATCTCTTTCTCAGACCGGAACGTGCCTCACTGAAAACTATCTGTTACAGATGGGATGAAGTGTTCTTGTAATCGCATATTGACTATCAAATGCCGTGCATGCAAGCATGCATGTCCTCCAAAGTATCCAGGCATGAACGAAGGCCGAACGGCTGTCGCTATCAATCACCACGTGATATCTAGCTAACCCCCTGTTCATACTCTTCGCGTGACTAATATTACCTCCTGCTAAAGAGCATATCACTGACCACATGAATAATACATGCGTAGGTGTTTTCATATTCTAGATATGTATGCATCACGTATTCAAAATCAAGTATCATTATCGCTGCTAAGGCAACCCCTAACACCAGGCCGCCCTGGAGCAAAGCAAAGTGCTCTCAGACTCTGCCAGAGCATTCACAGGTGCTCCTGAAAGTACCAGCAGTAATGGAGGTGCATTCAGGATGCTCAGATATTTGACTTTGAGAATAGTCAAATTTTGGAGCAGCTGAGACATCAGCGCAGGTCTGTGGGATATACAGGGATAACGGAAATCGACTGAGTGATGGGGCGTACAGAGATACAGAGATAACGGAGATGGACTAAGCGACGGGGAGTATACATTTAGGTGACCCCCGGGTAGATAGATATCATCTCATTATACGAAATACACAGTATATCATTCCCAGCCCTTGGTCCCATGCTCTCTTGCCGAGCTTTCATAGATCCAGGCAATTTGTCCGGTTCCTCATGGCTGGGAACCGCTACAAAACCTCTCTCCCTCTTCCCACGCTTCTCAAGCAGGAACCACTCTGTCTCACGAATTCCCTTTCAATGTCGTGAGAGCTCCAGTGTTGCACCACTCCGTGATCGTGTGAACTTGGAGATGTAGTTGGAAGCCGTGATCAAAGAAGTTTGGAGATGCACTTGGAGGTGGAGTGAACTCAGAGATACACTTGGAGGCTGTAATCAAGCAAGTTTGGAGATGCACTTGAAGGCCATGATCATGCAAACTTGGAGGCCGTGATGGTGCAAATATGGAGATCCACTTGAGGGCTGTGATCATGCGAGTTTGGAGACGGACTTGGAAGCCGTAATTGTGCGAACTTGACGGCCGTGATGAAGAGAGTTTGGAGCTGCACTTGGTGCCCATGGTAGATCGAGATTGGATGTATATTTGGAGGTGGTCAATCCGGAGGCAGTAAATCTGAACACAGTAGAGTGCGAGGGAGGCACGACAGGAGCTGAGACTCTAGTCATTGGTTAACTCGAAATTGTGGGAATGTACACAATTAAGTATGACAATGGTCAGCCCAGAGATGACAGACTGCCTGCGAGTGGGAGACTGTCTATCCTGGGATGATGCAGTACTCAGTTTGTGCTGTACTCGGTGTATGCTGTACTCGGTGTATGCTGTACTCGGTGTATGCTGTACTCGGTGTATGTTTGTACTGAGTGATCATGGCATAGAGAGATGGAGAACGATGCCTTAACTTCGGGTTCTTGGGTGATGGTAGAGTTGAGGACGAGAAGGAGAGACATCACAGGGGATGTGGGAAATCATCATGAGGAACTGGGAGTGAAGAGAATTTCGTGTGCGAGTCGATTTACCATCCACGATACAGCAGGTACAAGTCCCGATCTGGCGTGTATTACCACTGATTCAATGTCTTCCTAGCCCAATCAGGCAAGTCGTACCCCTGATTTCTCATATTCGCTCATATCCTCCACATTGTTCTAATCTTCATCTCTCATCCCTCTCATTCTCGTCCACAACTCTACCATCATCGCAGAACACAAAGTTAAGTAATCCCCCTCTGTCTCTCCATGCCATGATCATGAGTTGACACCGAGTACAAGCATTCAGCAAGTACAGCATACACCAAGTACAGCATACACCAAGTACAGCATACACAGAGTACAGCATACACAGAGTACAGCATACACCAAGTACAGCATACACAGAGTACAGCATACACCGAGTACAGCATACACCCAAGATTGTTTGTCTTCCCTTCATTCTGAGGATTACAAGTTGACCCCTGAATGTAGCTTCAGATTTGGGCGTGCCTCCCTACACGATCGACTGCCATCAGCCAGCTCGCCATGAGAGATCAATGTAAAGTTACCTTGCCACATTCCCACGGTTGCAAGTCGACCAACTGATGAATAGAGTCTCAGCACTTGGCGCGCTGTCCAGTGACCGCTTCCAAGTAGTCGTCCAATCTCGCTCGATAACGGCCTCCAAGTGCATCTCTAATCTCACGTGTTCACGGCCTCCAAGTGTATCTCCAAATACACTCGATTACCGCCTGTAAATGCAGCTCCTAACTCGCACGATTCCGGACTCGAAGTTCGCACGATCATCGCCTCCAAGTGCATCTGCACACTCACTCGATGATGGCCTCCAAGTGTATCATCAAACACGCTCGATTACCGCGGTGAAGTGCATCTCTAAACTCGCTCGATAACGGCCTCGGAGTGTGTCTTTGAGTTCACTCGATCACCGCCTCCAAGGGTATCATCACATACGCTCGATTGCCGCCTGCAAGTGCATCTTCAAACAGGCACTATTACTTACTCCAAGTTTGCACGATCATCGCCTCCAAGTGCATCTCAAAACTCGCTAGATCATGGCCTCGGGGTGTGACTTTGAGTTCACTCGATCGTCATTGTCAGTCGCACCTCGAATTGCTCTCAAGCTCCGCCTGCTGCCTGTCTAGATATACTGTGATTAGATGGGTAGCAATATAGATACCTAGATGAGAATACAAACTGAATACATGAGTTTTAAAAATCATTGAACAATAAGTAGTAGCTATAATTTACAGGCACATCTGCAATGTTCCCAAAGATGTTGTTTTTCGCAGACTGCTTTACAGTCATTCGAGGTGCTTCCAGGCTCATTGCTGGCGCTCCCAGGTGTTCTCAAACTTAGCACAATCACTCCCATGGTACTTCTGTACCGGTCATCAGAGATCCCAGATACTCCGAAGGCATGCCGGAATGCCCCCCCATGGTCTGACACTCTCCTGAAAGTGACGCATCTCAGTTTACACTCCACATCCTCTCAGACACTCCTGGAGGCTCCCAGTGACTAAAATTCATTTTGCTGATGAACAATGTCGTTTAACAGTTATCACCTACGTCACAATATGGTAAGCAATTTTGATAGCCATCGGGTATGGGGTACAACAATGTCTATCCATCAGACTACTTCGCTTCAGGTACATTTCCAAAGAGCATTGGATTTCGACTGAAGGGTGATCTTTGAAAACAACAGAAGCATCAACCAGTGGACCGAACGACTCTTTGGTTGCTCTTGAAAAGGTCCAGGAGTTGAGTCTCAGGACAAGATGACTGAAAAAGAGTCTCTTAAGATAGGGGGCTGTACTTAGTAAAATAAATATTGTATTGATTTATTAGGATTGAGCACCCCCATAACACAAACGCCTTGCTCATGTAAGTCAACCTCTTCCTGGTTATTGACATTTTGAACTCAAAGACAATAGTCAATTGCTGCTTGTTGTGTAGGTATTTGAACAGTTGTTTCTTCCCGTTGTGGACAATTCACTGTAGGGCAATGATTGTTGCAATGTCACAGGAGAACAGATGAGTTCCTATTTGCAATGTCATACCACACGAAAACCCACACCGTTGCAATTGGGCCGGTTTTACCACCAAAATCCCGGCATTTCAACATCACAACTTTGCCTCTAATTAAGTATTTGAGGTCTGATCGTATCATGACACGATCAGTACGTAGATTGTGCGGTTTTAGACACACTTTCACCTCCTGGTTTTAGATTTGCGATCCCACCAATATCCGTGGAGGCGCTATCGAAAACCCGCGATGTGTGCGTAAAATTTGCCGTTATTTCACAGCCACTCCACCAATATTGGTCGGATCGCAAATCAGAAATCAGGAGGTGAAAGAGCGTCCAAAACTGCACAATCTACGTACTGATCATGTCATGATACGATCAGAACTCACATACTTAATTGGAGCCAAAGTCGTGCCAAAGTGGTAGGAACCGCAAAATGGAACTGCAGTCCGGGTTCAACCCGGCCAAAAAACAGTGGGTATTTGTCCTGTCCGGGTAACAAACACGCCAACACAGAGCTGGTCGGGTTGCTTGGCAGTTCCTTACCCGGACCGGGGGCTTCGGTTCGGTTCCAACCCGGACCGAAGCCGGGTAACCCCGAACCGTTGGTAACACTAAGCACCAGTCTCTCTCATCCGGTTTAAATTTATATATCTTGCCATATGATGCATACTGCCCACTATAGCTTTGTTTATTGACCAATATTCTCACGCGACCGGTCAATATTCATCCATAATACATCTCCAAATGCAATGCTCGGTCAAATGACATAGTGAACTTGGTGATAATACATTGACGCATTCCGTCCTACTCTTTCTTGATCCCCTTATTCCTCCTTGATTCCATTATATTGACCGTCATCAACGTCTTTTCAACCATCTTCTTTGATCGTCGTATAGGGCAAATCAATCCAGGAACATTCGGTGCGGCACACACATTCTGCTGTTCCGGGGGTTTGGAATCCTCAATGCCATTGTGCAGTTCCATATCTGATTCATCGTCTGCCTCGCAGTCGTCTTCACTGTAGTTTGGATTATCCAAGTCCCCATTCCAGTTAAGCCAATTTTCGGTGTCTGAAATGCTTTCAGGTGAAGCAATCCTCATCACTTTCGGCAGCATGGTGGTCAATACGTTGGATTCGGCGGACATTCAATACTTGCGTTCGTCCTCCAGGGAGGTCGTTTGCAGACAATGCTGGTGGCACATGTGATCATTCCGACAATGTAAATGCAGCCGCACTGTCATGTTGAAAGTTCGACCAGGATCCTTTGACGATCTCTTCCGTGTCCGAAATGTATCCCACGGCTGTCATTTGGTTATTTTGAGCGCGAGATTCTTTCTGTGTAGCTCGTAGGTTTTGGCTACCCTGCCACATCTCCAAAAAGTCGTGGACCTTGGCCTTTCGATGCAACTTCTTTTCTTCCGCCTCTCTCTTCATCCCCATGTCGTTATCAGTGCTGTTCGAATCCACTACCGGGTCATCGCCAGCCAGTAATCCGGTATTTGCTTGAGCGAACAGCCTTAATAAAACTTTTTCACGAAGAGTCTCGCCTGTGGTTTTCGACTGCCTCCACCCGATCACATCTCGCCAAAGGGAAAAACTGGCCTCCACTCCGACACCGTGAGGTATGATCGAGAATAAGTCGTGAGCCACATTGGAGAGATCGGCGTACTTTGAGTGCGTTTCTTCTCGCGGCCGCCACCAGTCGGTGATATCTGGTAACGAAAATGTTCTACTAATCTCCATTGGGTCGGAGTGGTAATCATTAAGATTCATATTAATTTGCCCCCAGTTCTGTGGTAATTCGGGAGGTGATTTCAAATAGAGCCTTGCGGCTGTCATTCAGCATGCTGCACGAGCGCTTCGTCCAGGTGTTGTTTCGGCCACATTGTTAGGCATTAGGTATTCTTCATCATCGTGGGACAAATCATATGAATCATAAGAAGATTGACCAGATTTAGAAGCCATTGTGGAGAAGCGGAGATTGTTGTTCTGTATGTTTTTGGATTTAGTGACTGGCAAACTTCTGTGTTTGGCGCAGTATTCGTTCTCCACATACTTCAGGAAGGCCTCCTGGTATTGGATAGTATAAGAAGTCTCATCTTCAGGATTGATATCCATTCCCTTGTCCCACTTCCTAAACGATCGCAGCTTCCGGAAATAATCAAGGATGTTTGCCGAAATGAGAAGCATACCGGTCGTTGGAGTAACTTCAGTATAATATTTGGACAGCTTTTGCCACGCAAACTTCACCGCAACGAGAAAGTCTTCCATCCACGGTGTCTTCTTCCTGGCCAAAGCTCGCATTACACCATCCATGTGATCAAACATGTCATTGTAGACAGTAATGACGTGATGCAGAGTAAGGGTATGCCATTTCGACATCCACAGGGTGACACGGTCCAGTACCGGAATGGCCATAACACCTCCATGACATACTTGACAATAGTCCACTCATCTTGTGTTGTGAAGAGTGGCCGGTAATCGCTGGATTTGGGGTTTTTAAGCCACTCGCGTGTGAATTCACATAATCGGTAAGCGCGCTCGACCAACTCCATTGTCGACTTCCAACGTGTCTTCACATCCATAATGGGTAGTACTGCAATCGGGACTTTGGCTTTTTGAAAGTGAATGAACTCGTTTCGACAACCAGGTGTCAGCATAATCAATACAACACGCATTCTCTGCTATATGAAGGTCAGTTTCAGCACTTTCAAAATATGTTGAAATACGTACTTTCTCAATTGTCTTTGCTAAACCTGGTCTCATGGCCGACACCTTGTTGATTCTAGCATTGCCCTCTTTTGGAAGTCTTTGACTCTTCCCAATGTCTGTGTTTTCATTCTCTCCAAATTGCTGATTGCGCTGATGGGTTTCCCAAGACTTGGTGCGGCCTTTTAAAAACCTGCAGTGCTCATGAATGCACCTAAAACAAGCTGAATGACATGCGCCATGCATGGTATGTGGTTTCTCAATGAGGGCCACTCCATTCCGGAGACCTCAAGGGTAGTTTGTAGTTCACGAGTCATCGAGTAATTTGAGGAAGCGTTCTCGGTTGTAATTCCAAGCAAACGGCCGTCAGTCAGCTGAAAATGGTGAAGGACTGCCTTCAAATGTCCAGCTAGCCATGCTCCCATATGCTGACCCTTGACTTGTAATCCTTAATGAGCTTTCGAAATAGGAAAAGAATGGGCTATCATCCTCATCAAACTCCAGTTGTACTTCTCGCTAAGCCCAATTTCTATCGATATAATAGGCAGTGACCGACATTATTGCTAATTTGTTTGTCGATGTCCATCCATCTAAAGCTAAACTGACTTTGTCTCCTGACAGCAGTTGCTTCTTAATTGCATCCACTGTCAGTGTGTATTCCCTCCGGCAAATATTACTCAGGGTGCTAGCTGCCGGTAATACCAGTTCGCTTCGTACTGCGTTGTATGACCGTCATAGCTGGAGGTTAGATATTGCGTTCCATGGAATATGAGCTGAAACAAAACCTAACATGAGGTAGCGATTCCAGGTGTCTTGGTGAAATTCAGCAGTTTGAAAGTCCTTTTCTGCCAGTTTAGAGCGTTTTGTCTGTCAATTCAGTAAGTATACTTGATACCTGAATGGTAAATTTAAATTTTGTTTGCGAACTTACAATCGGAATTCCTCTACTTCCTTGGCGCTTGAGTATGGCCAAAGCTGTTTCATCGACTGTTGAACTTGTCAATTCGGTTACTTCTGACACTGTTAATTCGTTTAACCTTGCGATACGCGCTTTTGCCAGCAAGCGTTTGCCCATTGAGCTGGTCGCATGTTCTGATGGATGGCGAAGAACTTGATGACAAACGATACATATGATGCCGGGGCTGCCAGTCTCCTCAATTCCGCAGTGTAAGTAGAATCTCCACGAAGGCGCATGTCTAGAGTTATTCCAAGCAATAGGCCGCTTCGAGCCTTCATTCATTGAAGCCCACCAAGCATCAATGATCATTTGCAAAGTAAGGCGGCGCAAATCACGAATAGAGACATGTTCGTTTTTTGAAGATATTATAACGTCTAACAACGCGGTATTTAGAGATTTTGTGTCTGACATCGCGGTAGGAAATTGAACTCTGGGTAATTCGATCTGGGTAACAGTCAAAACATACGTTATAGTCACATCGAACGCTGGTACTTAAATATTGACTTTAGAGCTACCAGCAAGACAAAAGTCAGAGCTGTGAGACATCGGATGAATATTTGTGAAGTTGAATACAAGGACATACACAGACGAGACGGTTGTGATATCATCATTAGCATTTTTGCTCATAGAGGCAGCCAATAGTACCACTATGGGTTAACGCCGTTGCATTGCTGTCTGCTCATCCAAGATGCAAGCACAGAAATCGTTGACGCTCGGTTGATGCTCAATTGTAGGAGGTGGTAGCCATATTGGCACTAGCATTTTTGCCTAGAAAGGCGACCAATATTATGAGTATGGGAGTATGCCGTTGCATGGCCCTTGAATTATCCATGATGCAAGACCAAAAATCGTTGACACTCCGTTAACGTTCATTTCTAGGAGGTGGCAGCAATATCGTCACTAGCATTTTTGCCCAGAAAGGCGGCCAATAGTATGATTATGGGAGAATGCCATTGCACGGCCCTGGAATTATCCGCAATGTGAGACCAAAAATCGTTGACACTCCATTGACGCTCATTTTTAGGAGGTGGTAGCGATATTGTCACTACCATTTTTGCCTCCAAAGGCGGCCAATATTAGGATTATGGATGAATGCCGTTGCACGGCCCTCGAATTATCCATGATGTGAGACCAAAAATCGTTGATGCTATGTTGACGCTCAATTTTAGGAGGTGGTAGCATTATTGGCACTAGCATTTTTGCCCTGAAAGGCGGCCAATATTATGATTATGAGTGTATGCCGTTGCACGGCCCTCGGATTATCCACGATGCGAGACCTCAAATTGTTGACGCTCCGTTGACGCTCATTTTTAGGAGGTGGTAGCAATATTGTCACTAGGATTTTTGCCCAGAAACGCAGCCAATAGTATGATTATGGGAGAATGGCGTTGCACGGCCCTTGAATTATCCATGATACGAGACCAAAAGTCGTTGACGCACCGTTGACGTTCATTTTTAGGAGGTGGTAGCGATATGGTCGTGGGCCTTTGTGCCCATAAAGGCAGCCAACACTGTCATTATGGCTTAATGCTGTCGCGCAGCCTAGTCATGATCCAAGTTGGAAGACCAGATATCGGTGATGCTCCGTTGACACTCTGTTGACGCTCATTTCTAGGATGGGGCAACAAGCACGTCGCTTGCCTTTTTGCATCTAAAGCCGGCCAATCATCCCTGTTTGGATTGATGTGACTATGCAACCCTTTGATTGCCAAACAGATCAAAGTTAAATCGTTGACGCTCCATTGACGCTCACCTTAGAGACATACCACCAGTTATTCGGTGCGCAACCATATTTCTTGACATTCATACCATCATTATTCACAGCCGTTATACTGTTTCTAGGTAGATCATTTGTATCCAAAAGCATCGAGGCCTCTCAGTATCTGAGCCACTACTATCCACGTCATCAGTCTGATAAATGACGTAGCTCCTTCGCGTCTTTGCGATTCCAGCCGGGATATTATGGCATATGGATCGATCAACTAATTTCAGACATACAGTGCCCGAGTTCCTGACCGTTCTTTTTCCAGCTCGTTCTCCTCGATTTCCATGACGTACCATAAGCAATTTTCAAATTCTCGACCATGTGCAGCAGGTCTGAATGGAGAGTTATGCAGTTAGCTGCATGAACACATGCTGCATAACAGCTGCTAGTGATCAGGGTTCAAACTGCATACTGACCGCTCTTCCGATGACTCGTATGACATCGCTGAGTTAAATGTTGTTAGTAAATTTCATCTCGATTGTAGGTTTTGCTTTCTAACGTAACCGTAATGGGCAAGTTGATATCAAGTTTGCTGGCTATCTATCAACTAGATTTGGAGTCTAGAACATTTGCATGGCCCGTACGACCCTTGCACACAGACTGATGAAATATCATGTCTCACAATTTGGTCACTGAAATCAGGAAAAAGCTGACACGTAGCAAAGTAGGTACACAAAGTGCTTTCCCAAGAGATAGGTTATCAAAACTAACTATTTGGCAATCTATACCTCCGGCGGCGCCGGTGCCGTCGCCATATCTTCGTCAGTATCTGATTTCCATATGGTAATTAACTAGGAATGCTGCGTGCAGGGGTAAAAGCTTACAGGTTCAACTGGCATCACATCATGAATCGGCACTGAATCGGTCGCCGTGTCGGGCAAAACAACCGCTATGAATTGGTGTGACTGTGGTTTCTCCAAACCCAGCCTCATTTGACTAGTTCCTGGTCAAGAAGTCACTGCCGTCATTGGCGATTGTCCTCAGACAATATCAAGAGTCTGCATATGCTCTCCAAATGTTGTCGACGATGGTGTGGCTGCAGTCATGTCTATTTGCGGCTTAACAACCGCCGGAACCCTCGATTCAGTAGTCCCGTACTTCATATCCCTCTCACGAAAGATGTAGGGTGCATCCCCCCAACCCGGTTGGGTCAATTCGTCAAGCTTCATCTACTTCTGCCGAAAACTCTCCATGCAGTGCTGTACTGTTTTGGATATTGTGCCCATCACCCAGCCAGGTTCATCATCGTCACTCAGCTTGCCAAGCTCTGTATCATCTTCATCATATTCCTTGTCTCCCCCATCCTGCTCTTCATTGGAACTTGCAAGATTGCTCAGACTGTCTCCGATAGGATTCAACATCTCTCCAAACGTCGTTTCGGGCTATCCGGTTGTCGCTCCCACGTTTTCAGAGGTAGTCATATCGTTCAGCTCTTGCATAATCGCTGTCTCTGCATCTTGAACTCGCTTTCTGGCCACAGCGGTCTCTCTCTCCACATAATCCTTGATCCATTTCACCTTTTCGTCGTTGCTTAAAAAGTGCGTTTCCTGTCTTTCTCCGCCAAAAACGTCTTTTTGGATCGCAAGCTGCGCAATGCTCCCAACGGTCGGACCCTCTCTGCCTCCAAGCCGCTATTGCCTTCATTCGCATGATGACGTCGACGTGTGGACATTCTTCTCGATTTGCTGTATTTGCCCGCCGGAAGTGGAGAAATGTTCTCTTTCGGAGCATTGACCATTGTATCGTGTGTTAACCTTGTTGTTGGGTAAGATGTTGGATGTTGCAAGATATGGACCACATGGAGGCAAGCTGATCCTTTTAAGTCAAGGTTCGTACGTTTGATCAACTCAAACAACGCACAATCTGCGTTTTGACCGTCATTTCGGTTGGAATAGTGACACTAATCGTACGTTATGACATGATCGTTAGCCTGTGTTTCATGTAAGATCCCGGCTATGTGTTGAGACAAACATCACCAGACGACCTTTCCGTCGTAGAATTTCCTTTTTATATCCGTCAAACATGAGATATCAGCTGTCGTTCACTTCAATGTATCCCTACAAACAAACAAACAAACAAACATCATCGGACTGACTTACTGCAAATCGCGGAACCATTGGAATCACCTAGCGATAGGCAGCAGGATATACCTTGAGTAGAACGTGCTAGTTGACAGTCATTCATTCCCTTGTGACCTGTAGCTTACTATATATTCCTCAGGACTTTCCACTTTTTGTTATCATCTTCCTCACCTTTTCCACAACAGCAAGTCATGGCTCCACAAACACCTCAGGCCGATGTGATACATTCCGAATCAAGCCGAACGACAGGTGCTTCATCCAATGCGCCCCTGGCTGAGACACAGCAGCAACGCAGACACCAGTTAGTCCACCACGACACTGCAATTGCTACCACCAATAATATGGCACAGGACGCACATTTGAAAATAGTAAGTACGACAGGACGCAGCAACAATAGGCTGCAGCATGCAATGGGATGTGAGTAGCTCCATATCAATATAGAAGGCAGTCAACTAAGAATAGAATGTGCGGCGGGTGTACGTAGAGAGCTCCGCAACCAATTTATCGCTGCCTGCAATGGCAAACCTCCATGGTCAACGAAGGCATTTGTCCGCACAGTCCGCCAAATCGAACATCATGATGTCATCAGCTCTGGGATTATTGCTGACAAATTTCGTGATAAAGGTCCCCGGGAGTGGACTAAACAGGCATTAAAGACTCTAGAGGAGGCTCCAGAGTCATATATGGTTGAGGTAATAGCCGAATCTTCCTTTTAGAAGCAGCAACTAATTTCTTGTAGGTTTTCAACATGTCGGCTACTATGGCGAGGCAAGGAGGTCGTGTCCAGCTGGAACAGTCAGACTGGCGCCTCGTCTTGAATATGGCGAAAATGGCCAAAGAAGGGTTTTCTCGTCCCGCAATGGAGGAAACGCAACAACTGATTAAGAAACCTCGTGCCGAAGTCCGAGAAGAGAAGAAGCGAGGAGTTGAGATTCCTGGGCATAAGAAGGAGAAGGCTGCGATTGAAAGACACCCGGCAATGGTTTATAGCAAACACACGGCCGGCTTCCTTCCATGCCAAAATGGGAATGCTAAGAATCCGCAGACCCGCTGGAGGTGCAAAGGAACCGCTGCACCTCATCCAGAACCGGCAGCACCTCTGCCCGAAAGGCCACCTCTGCCCGGAACGCCACCTGCGCCACCAGGTGACACTGATGGACATGAAAGTTATGAAATCGAAGGTATGCCATCCAATTGTATGTATTCATATTCTCCACATCCAAACACTTGATTTTTCAATCATAATGCATATGCCAAGGATAGCAAGCGCGATAACGATTTTATTCCAGAGTTGCTGAGTACACTATCTGCTACGTGGAAATACCGCTGACATTGATTTTAAAGATGACAACACCCTTTTGAGCGAATCTGAGGGTGAAGACGACCATTGATTGAAAGGAACAGGATTTATGAGTATTATCAGTATCTACAATTAGCGGACACTTTAAAGTATAGTTTAAAGGATATATTTATATGTACAATTGAAGAACAATGTAGTAATAAAGGAAAACATACGTGAAAAGAATAGAACGACTGCCAAAACAAAGCAATCGATGTTCTATGCCAAAGTCAATGGTTGCGAAATGCAGAAACCTCTGTGGCAAGATGAACATCAACGGAGCGTCAACGATTTTTCATCCTGTAAGTCAGGTTAATATGATGAGAATTAATCGTTGTTATCTATAATCATTATATTGGCCGCCTTTTTGGGCAAAAGAGAAAGTAACTCGCTCGCTGCTGCATTCTAAAAATGAGCGTCAACGGAGCGTCAACAGATCGCAGACATCTACAAACAAGGCTTCGGCAGCCTTCATAGCCTATTAAGCAAGAGGTCGTCTCGCTACAACCTCCCGGACAATCACAACTTAATTCATTTTCAATGCTGCAACTCAGTGATCCTGAACGTTTTAGTCTGTAAAACCGGTCAAAACTCCATATATAGCCATTAGCGGCCATCTCGTGCTGTGATTGAGCATCATCCAAGGCTAAAGATTGTTGACGCTCAGTTGATGCTCATTTTCATTATCGGGCAGGGAGCATGTCGCTGTCTCTTTAGCCATTAAAGTCTGCCAAAGCATCGGTTATGCATAACGACGGATACGTCTCCTTTCAATTACCTGACTTACAAGTCTCAAAATCGTTGACGCTCCGTTGACGCTCATTTTCAGAATGGGGCAGGGAGCATGTTACTATCTCTTTTGGCTTGAAAGACGGCCAATACCTCATTTATGATTGTTTGCATCCAATCGCCACCTGGATTACTCATGAAGCAAGACCAGAAATCATGGACGCGTTGATGAATATCATGTTCAGGATGGGGCATAGAGCGTGTGTCTGTTGTTTTTAGTGATAAAGGCAGTCGATTCATTCGAAAAGGACAGTCGCCTACGAAAGTTGATATTTTGCGATTAGCAGTAGGGTATCTGCATGCTACCATAAATAGAAAAACCCAAAACACAGAACCGGAGATTGGAACTGACGGGTCTAGCCAAACCTGGCAAAACTCGCGGGTTGACGGGTACCGGTCCGGGTTTGGCCCGCCAAGACGCTGCGGGTTGGGTTTTTGGATGGTTCAGAAACCGAACCAAAGCGTTTTTCCGGTCCGATCCCGGACCGCTGGCGGGTTACCCGGACCCGTTCCTAACACTATACAGCAGTACCATGGGGGTGCTTATGAGAAGTTTGGGAACACCACGGAGCGCTGGAGAGAACTTTGGGTGCACCTGGGAGCACCTGGGAGTGCCGGCGAGAAGTCTGGGTGCACCTCGAATCACAGTAGAGCAGTCTGGGAAAAACAACATCCTCTTTGGGAATGCTACTGGTGCGCCTGGAAATCATAGCTACTACTTATCGTTCAACGATTGTTAAAACTCATGTATTCAGTTTGTATTCTCATCTATGTATCTATGTATCAATATAGCTACCCATCTACACATGGTATATCTGGATTGGCGGCAGGCAGTGCTTGAGAGCAATTCGATGTGCGCCTGAAAATGACGATCGAGTGAACTCAGAGATATACTCTGAGGCCGTGATGGAGCGAGTTTGGTGATGCACTTGGAGGCGGTAATCGAGCGGATTTGGAGATACACTTGGAGGCCCTGATCAACTGAACTTAGAGATACACTCCGAAATCGTGATTGAGTGAATTTGGAGATCCACTTCGACGCCTTGCTCGTGCGTACTTGGAGGCCCTAATCGAGCCAGTTTGGAGATAGACCTGGAGGCCGTGATCGAGCGAGTTTGAAGATGCACTTGGAGGCCATGCTAGTGCGAACTTGGAGGCCCTAATCGAGCGAGTTTGGATATACACTTGGAGGCCATGATCAAGCGAGTTTGGAGATGCTCTTGGAGGCCATGATCGAGTGAACATAGAGATGCCTCCCGAGGCTGTGATTGAGCGAGTTTGGAGATGGACTTGCAGGCTGTGACCGAGCAAGATTGGAGGAGTACTTCGAGGTGGTCGATCTTGGAGGTGGTCGATCTGGAGCCGCTCAATGAGAGGCGCGCTGTGTGATCAGACTGTATTCATCGGCTAGTTGACCCAAAACCGTGGGAATGTGATGAGGTGACATTACCTTTACAGCTCCTATGGAGAACTGGCTGGTGGCTGGTGGATCTGTGTAAGGAGGCATGCTGGAAGTTGAAGGTACATTCAGTGGTCAACTCGTAATCGTGAGAATGAAGGGACGACAGACAATCTTAGGTGTATGCTGTACTTGGTGTTTGCTGCAATCGGTGTATGCTACAACTCGGTGTTAACTCATGATCATGGCATGTGGAAATACAGAGGGATGACTTAACTTTGTGTTCTGCGATGATGGTAGAGTTGAGGATGTGAAAGAGAGAGATGGGGGAAGAAGATGAGAACGATATGGAGGATACGAGCGGATACGCGACATGAGGGGTACAACTTGCCTCATTGGGTTCAGAAGACCACGTATCGGTGATAGTACGTGCCAGATCGGGTCTCGTACCTGCCGGATCGGGGATGGTAAATTGACTCGCACACGAAATTCTCTTAATTCCCAGTTTCTCATGATGATTTCCCCCATCTCCTCTCATCTCTCTCTTTCTTGTCCTGAATTCTGCCATCACCTAAGAACACAAAGTTAAGTTATCCCTCTCTATCTCTCCATGCCATGATCAGGAGTTGACACCGAGTACAGCATACACCGAGTACAGCATACACCGAGTACAGCATACACCGAGTACAGCATACACCGAGTACAGCATACACTGAGTACTGCATACCCTGCGTACTGCATCATCCCAAGATCGACTGTCACCCGCTCCCAGCCAGTCTCATATCTCGGCAGACCATGTTGTACTCAAGTCTCTACATTCGCACAGTTACGAATTGACCGATGAATGAAGTCTCCTATGCTCCTGTCATGCCTCCCTCCGGATCTACCGCCTCCAAGTACTACTCCAATCTTGATCGATCATGGCTTCCAAGTGTATCTCCCAACACCTCAATTACGGCTTCCAAGTGTATCTCTGAGTTCCCTCGATCCCGGCCTCCAAGTGCATCTCCAAACTCGCTCGATAACGGCCTCCAAGTACATCCTTAAGGAGCGACGCCCGGTGTATGGAGATACAGGGGTAACGGTGTGTTAGGGGTTGTCCCTTAATAGTAATAAGTGATACATGGTTGGTCATGTAGGGGTTACGTGGTATGCTCTTTAGCGGGAGTAAATACCGGTTACGTCTCGATTGAGTTGAGCCCTCTGCTTAAGCGGATTCATTGAAAGCAAAGTGCTACGGCGGCTGATTTGATGATGCAATAACTTGCCAGATCGAAGGGACGTAGTCCTGCCGAGCATGTTATTGCTCAACCAGATTCACTCTTAGATACTATGTGGGAGGCAGTCATGCAGGTGAGAGGGCTCTGCGTTGATCGGGGCGCGTCCCAGTTCAAGGAACAACCTGAGCATATTCGACTGAGGGATTATGGCGTTGGCAGGTTAAGCCAAAAGTGGACATCATTCATTGATTTGTTTGAGTTGGTTCTGCAATGATTGATCCATTGAGATTACGCACATAAGTTCTACTTTGGCATAGCAGGCGATATGACCCCATAACCCCATGAGTTATTAAACTTCAATATAAGTTAATAACGAGTCTCTGACCCAAATAGATGCAACAAAAGTTGTTTTCGCACCTCTAGCCCTCCGAACTCATATAGTAAATTTCCTTTTGGTTTGTCGACTATAATGAGATGTAGTTCTGGATTCTGGGGATTTCGATAGAAATATGCTCCAGTTTTATAGAGTTCCTTGTACAAATGTAACAGCTCCGGCGTCATCCAATCGAAGCTGATGTCGTAATATCCACTGTTCAGATAACAGCGCAGAGTACTTAAAATATTATACTGTTACGGGGGTTTATAGTCCCAATAATCAATACAACATTTATTGAACTAAGTACGGCCGCCTATCCAAATATCTCTTTCTCTCCTCGTCTTATCCTAAGACTCAACTTCTCGTTCCTGAACAACGAGAACTCCCGATGAAAACCTATACCACAATCCGTCTCCTCTGTAAATATATATCACGCTTCCTCATCGAACAACAGGTCCTCGGAAAACTCCTCGAATGGTAACAAGCCGGTATTCAGATACCGTAGCACCAGATAGACGATGTTCTCTAGCTGTGCGAAACGACAAACCACTCTGTAGATGTGGGTTAAACGGTGCTCGTGCAAACTGAACAGAAGATTGCCGAACAACTCTACAACCCGCTGCAGTGCGTATTCGGATTGTGTAAGTCTGTGTCCAGGCATACAGATGGTAATCGCGTAAGTTGATTAGGGAAGAAATAGTGGCAGCTATTTCTATAATAGATAGATAGATAGATAGATAGATAGAATTCTTAATAATATTTTAAGATCGTCTTCGGTGTTCTGAAAGCTAACTTGTGTGCTGATGTCCTCCAATTCCTTCGACCAACACTGGCTCTTTATAGCCCATGCTTCCTCATAGCGATGATAGCGTTATCTCGGCCACGCCTCCTTAGCGCCCGGAAATAACTCGCCACAATACCCTCAAGTAATTGCGCTCATGCGACGTGGTTTGAAAGCGTTACGCTCCTGATAACAATCAGGCCATCCGTTGCGTGATATCACCTCAGACATCCTTGTATCGTACGAGTCGGTAGTTGGAACATCTTATCGCCCGAACGATAATGCTTGCGCCTCTCAATCCCGCATACACATGAGTTAGTAATTGCGTCATAGACTTAGTCGGTGACCAACCGGTGCTATGCGAACGTAGATTAAAGACGCGTAAGCTCGTATCCGATACGAGGTTACATTGCGATCCAGACCACCAGAGTCAACTTAGTGATGCTCGCTCTAGGCACATTTGCCTACGTCATTAATCCCTTAGTTACGTCATGCTCAGGTTGAGACTTTTATCTCCAGACCGGAACGTGCTTCTCTGAACCCCCATCCCGCCTTTGTGTGTGGGGAGAAGAGTTCTCGTACTTGCATGACCAACTGCCGTGTGAGATCACCCCACATGTCATGGTATAGTATCCGGGTGTGAACGAAGTCCCCTCACTTTGCGCGACCAACATGTACTCTCCCCTCAGAGCATGTTGCTGACCACTTGAACGTTCACATGCATAGGTCTAATTCACATCGTAGATATGTATGCATCTCGTATACTAATTCAAGTATCTTTATCGCTTTTAAGGTATCACCCTTAACAATAGCAGGAATTCTGTCCCAGAAATTCGAGGATGGCAAGATACATCGAGTTAGATGTGTTTCAAGAAAGTTAAACCACTCAGAGTTAAACTACGACGTTTATGATAATGAAATGCTGGCGGTGGTCTGCTCGCTTAAAAACTATCGGCACTTCCTAAAGGGAGCGGAACATAAAAGTACACCTTTTTCTAACCATTAGAATTTGACGTATTTCAAAACAGCAATTCTGTTAAACTGTCGACAAGCCAGGTAGGCTGAGGAGTTGAAACAGTACAACTTCGAGCTCTTATATTGCAAGGGATCATCGAATGCCAAAGTAGATATACTTTCTAGGTGCCCAGTGTTCACCTCTAAAGAAGGGGGTACAACTTCAGCTACAAACCAAACAATGTTAAGGAAAGAACAATGGTAAGAGGTTGGAGCAATGCAGATAGAAGACAAGGATATTGATGTAATTCAATTATCAGCACTAGACATCGAAGTGCTATTACCAGAGGTAAAAACCAGAATCCAGGAAAACGCCATGTTGGATAATAACTATCGAGAGGCTTGCATGCAAGTCGTTAAGGGAGGAAATGCCAACAAAGGGTATTCTATTAAAGAGGATCTATTATGCTAGAAGAATAGAATTTATGTTCCTGAAGGAATGCGACAAAGGGTGTTTATATCAGAATACGATTCGAAAGTGGCGCGTCATTTCGGAAGGCATAGAACGCTCGAATTAATCACCAGGGATTTTTACTGCCCGAATATGGAACAAGACATATAGATATACTGCACTGAATACGATACCTGCCAAAGGACAAAAGCCCCCACACATGCAAAGCATGGGCTACAACACCCATTGGAATGAGTGTGTAAACCATGGACCCATATTTCGACGGACTACATCACGAATTTACCGGAGTCAGAAGGATCAACAATGATCCTGGTGGTGGTAGATTGGTTCACAAAGATGGCACATTATATTCCAATTGAGAAAAAGGACTCTCAAACAGTGGCAAGAGCTTATTTGGAAAATGTTGGGAAATATCACTGTTTACCGGAGGACTTGGTTTCAGACAGGGACTCTACGTTTACAGGAAGTTTCTTTGCAGATTAATACAACTACATGGGGATTAAACATACCATGTCAACAGCCTATCATCCGCAAACCGATGGTCAGACAGAATGAATTAATCAAGTAATCGAATCATACTTATGTTTGTATTGCTACTACGAGCAAAATGATTGGGCATCAATGCTAGCAATCGCAGAATATTCTTATAACAATTCAAAACATTCGTCGACTAAAATATCACCTTTCTACGCCAATTATGGGTACAAGCCACGAACGAATTGGCCAACGGAGGTTCAGTTTAGAAATGCAGCATCCGACATTTATGGCCATTATATGAACACAATTCATGAGGAACTCAAATCATAGCTATCGCGATCAATCATGCAACTGCGGAAACATTACGACAAGAAACGAAATATAGTAAAACCAGGCTGGAGGGGAGAATTGGAAAAGCATAGCGGGAGAAATATCCGAGCCTAACACTGATGCAAAAAACTCGAGGATAAAATGTTTGGGTCTTTCAAAATAACCTCTGTAGAAAGAAACGGTCACTGCTGCAAACTCAGGTAACCAGATTCTTGGAAATTTCACCGGGTATTCAATATCGATTGACTCGAACAATACAAAGGAACAGGTCCGAAGAAACAGGTAGTCGAGGTTGGAGCAGATAGTGAGGATTGGGTTATGGAATCAATAATAGCAAGTGGGCCCTCAGACAACAACCCAAAGCAGCATGTGTTTCTTGTTAAATGGAAGGATTTTTCACACGAAGAAAATACATGGGAAACGTTTTTCAATGTGGCTAGTCATGACAAGAAGTTGTTGGAAGAGTATTGCGGACAGATTCCTACTATTGCAACGGATGCGAGGTTTAGGAATGATAAGAAGAAGAAAAAAGGGAGCAGTACGTCTTCGGAGATGAGTATATGAGAATGAATTTGGTTATGGAATATGATTCGATATCGGGAGTTGAATGGGGAGAAGCTTTTATTTTTACTTGTTACGACGGAGCACCGTTGAGGTCACCGGCCTTAGAGAAGGGGGTGAGGTTAGGGGTTGCCTTAGCAGCGATAATGATACTTGATTTTGAATACCTGATACATACATATCTAGAATATGAAAACACCTATGCATGTATTATTCAAGTGGTCAGTGATATGCTCTTTAGCGGGAGTTCATATTAGTCACGCAAAGAGTATGAACAAGGGGTTGGATGGAAATCACTTCATGATTGATAGCGAGAGCCGTTCCGCCTTAGTCCACGCCTCGAGACTTTGCGCGACATGCATCCTTGCATGCCCGGCATTGGATAATCAATATGCGATTGCGAGAACTCTTCACCCCATCTGTAACAGATGGTTTTCGGGGGAGCAGGTTCCGGTCTGAGAACGATCTAGATCTTAGCATGACGCAATGAGGGAATAATGACGTAGGCTTGGGCCTGGGGCGAGCACTACTCATTAACTTGAGTGTTCTGGATCGCAATGTAAACTTGTGTCAGATACGAGCTTACGCGTCGATATTCCACATTGGCATAGTATCGGTTGGTCGCTGATTAAATCTATAATGCAATTAGGTAACTCATCTGGATGTGGGATTTAAGAGGTGCAAAGCATAGCCAACTTGGTTGGTTGATGTTCCAACTACGAACTCGTATGATTGTGAAATGTCTAAGTTCAAGTCACCTTCATGCAATGGATGTCCTCATCAGCAAAATGTAAAAATCAGTCCGGAAGCAACACACAATTCTCCCAGACACTCCGGGCGACCTCTCCAGTGCTTCTAAGTACTTCTAGATGCTCCCAGACCCCCCTGGAGCTAGGCAATGTGCTCTCAGACTCTGCAAGAGCATTGTCAGGATGCTACAAGATTTGACTGATAGGATAGTCAAATTTTGGAGCTCCTGAGACCTCTGCTCAGATCTGCAGCAGACTTCAAGAGCAGGTGAGACCGCTGCACAGCACTGCGGGAGACTTGGTGCCATAATCTCACAGCAGTTGTTCTTACATAACCACAAGGCATTTCGTCTTATCATATTTGTCTTGGTTTCAGTCACAAGATTCGCTACATCATAATATGGCATGCATTGTATAAGTCTCTCTCTGTATATCCATATGGTCAATCTGGCCGCAGATGGTAGTCGAGCATAATCGGAGAAGCACCTGGACACGCCCATTGAGAGAACTTAGAGATGCACCACTTGGAGGCCATTGTGGTGAAACGATGGAGCTAGAAGGGAGAGCCCACCATTGACACTCCCCCGCACCTCTCGCTACATGCAACCGGAATTCATGAGGAAGAGCGGTTCTGGTCTGAGGAGCGTAGGAATCGGGTGAGAAGATGTGATACTACCCGGCGTTGATGATCCACACAATTGCATGGATCCACGACATCTCGGACATAGCGAGTGAGACCAAAAGTTGGGAAAGATAGAATGTGCATTTTCATTGTATGATAAGATCAGATGGAAATGAGATGATGTCTATGTACTCCCCGTCACTCTGTCCACCTCCGGTAACCCTGAATTTCCGTACACCCGCCGTTGCTCCATCAGGATGTACTTAGAGGCTGTGATCAAGCAAGTTTGAAGATGCACTTTGGGGTCGGGATCGACTGAGACTGGAGAATCACTTTGAGGCCGTAATCGAGTGTATTTGGAAAGACACTTGAAGGCCGTGAATGTGTCAACTTACAGATGCACCCCGAGATGGTGATTGAGCGAATTTCGAGATACACTTGGAGGCCTTGATGATGCGCACTTGGAGGTCATGATTCAGAGAGTTTGGACGCCATAATCATGCTAGTTTAGAGATACACTTGGAGGCGATGATCGAGCGAGTTTGGAGATGCACTTGGAGGCCGTGATCGTGCGAGTTTGAAAATGCACTTGGAGGCCGTGATCGTGCGAGCTTGCCGACCATAATCGAGCGTCTTTGGAGATCCATATGGAGGCCGTGAGCGAGTGAACTGAGAGATGCACTCCGAGTTCTTGATCGAGCGAGTTTGGGGATACACTTGGAGGTCGTGATCGATTGATTTTGGAGGCCGTAATCATGCAAGGTTGGAGGAGTACAAGGAGGCGGTCAATCTGCAGGTGGTAGTTTGGGAGGGAGGCGCAACGGGAGCGGAGACTCTATTCATTGCTTAACTCGTAATTGTGGGAATGTAGAGAATTGTGTAAAACATGGTCTGCCAAGAGGTGAAAGACTGGCTGGGAGCGGGAGACAGTCGATCATGGGATGATGCAGTACGCAGTTGTTAGGGGTTCTCTCCTGATGGTGATAGTCGTACCCGATACAAGTCGCGGAAGCATAAACCAAATTCTAGATGCATAGGTGAGGGCCACGCGGTGTGCCCTTTAGCGGGGGTTCACATTTGTCACGAGAAGATTGCAGACAGCCGAGGCTGGCAGACGAACTTGCAGCTACCAAGCCTTTCTGGGATGTTCCTGTACATCCGCAGTGCTAGTAGTTTCTATCTTCTTTCATTCTTACATACTATGCGTGACATGCGTGGGTATATACGCACGGCAGTTGATAGTCAATATGCAATTAAGTGGGCTCCAGCGCACCTGCCCGCTATGGGTCAGGTAGCGGGGCACGTTCCGGCATGGTAGCCTAAGCATGACGTAACTGAGGGATTGATGACATTGCCTATGGCCCGAAGCAAACACTACTCCATTAAGTTGGGTAGCATGGGTTGCAAATTTGTCTAAAAGTCTACAGCAGCATAGTAGTGGTTGCTTACCACATAAATCTATGACGCGAGAATTAATAACTGGGAGGAGTTATTAATTCCGATAAAGCATGGTCAATATTGGGTCATTGATCGATTGTTCTGGTTACCGAAATCATACTTTTGCGAGATGTCCAAGTTAAAGTTATGATCTGAATTTGATTGCCTAGTGATATCATGCATGAACACGATGTGGGATTTGTGGCCGCCTCTACCAGGCGCATTCTTTGAATGTAATGCGCACAGATATGTGGCTATCATGAGGGATCAAAGAATAGTCGAAGTGGGTTTCAAGAACTATAAGAGACGGCATTGTTCTGGCAGTGAGAAGAACAAGCTCTAGCAGCGGAACAACATCAATACCTACAAGCAGAAGACTATCCATGTTTATTATTGCATTTTTATGATACCTAGTATATTATTACAATCTATTAGCTTACTGAAGCAGCAGCCCCGCATCTTGAGGAAAGTCTCCGAACGAATGCCAATTACCTTTGAGAACGATAACGACGTTATTGTGTATGCGCTTGGGAAGGTTATCTCTTACGCAAGAGACAATCAATTCATCTTCTTGGCTCAGATCATTTGGTGGATATCCTCAATTATAGGGTTACAACAAGGACTGGTTGATTATATGGATAATCTGCGAATACGATTGGAATCCTGTTCCAGAGGAAAAACCAGATTGCGTTTAGTTCGCGAGATTGTTTCTCAGGTCGAGGATAGGGAAAGTTCAGTACGGACGAGCCGATTTGATAAGGCAGTATCGGCAACGCCTCGAGATATTCAAGAGGACCCTGGACCTTCAGAAGAAGCAAGCCTTGCCCATCCTGGAAGGATAAACCACGGCGATAATACGATCCACGACATTAGTGATGGATTGAATATCGATTCAGAGTTAGAACATCTATCTCGAGTTATCGATAGTTCCGAGCAGTTTGTTCAGTACTCTCGCAAGAAAAGAAAAGCATTTGGGAATCAGAAGGAAATACTATCACGTACCAGATCAGGAAGGATACCGGTTCCTCCATTAACTAAGAAACAAAGTAATCGATTACAAGCAATTCCCAAATCTCCATTACCGGAATCTCTGGATCAAAGGAAATAGGATCTACAGCCGTACACCTAGTATGTACTTGCGGTTTCGAGTACAGTTACTTAGGGTAAGGTACCCCTGTAACAGCAGTGTATGCTGTACTCGGTGTTAACTCTTGATCATGGCATGGAGAGATAGTGGTTGTTGACTTAACTTTGTGTTCTTGGGAGATGGTAGAGTTGAGGACGAGAAAGATAGAGATGGGGGAAGATCAGGGAAATCATCGTGAGAAAATGGGACTTAAGAGAATTTCGTGTGCGATTCAATGTACCATCCCCGATACGGCAGGTATGAGTCCCAATTCAGTGTGTAATAAGACCGATAAGAGGTCTTCATAACCCAATCAAGCAAGTTGTAGCCGTGATTTGTCATATCCGCTTGTATCCACCACATTGTTCTCATCTTCATCCCCCATCTCTCTCTTTCTCGTCCCCAACTCTCCCATCATTGCAGAACACAAAGTTAGTCATCTTTCTCTGTCTCTCCATGTCATGATCATGAGTTGACACCGAGTACAGCATGCACCGAGTACATGCATACACCGAGTACAGCGTACACCGCAGTACAGCATCCACTCAAGACTGTTTGTCTTTGTTTGGGGTTCTCCCATAATAGTGACGAATGATACATGGTGTAACCATGTCAGGGTCATGTTGTATGTTCTTTAGCGGGAGCAGATACCAGTCACATCTCGATTGGATAAGCCAGAGGCTTAGCGGATTCATTGAAAGCATAATGCTGCGGCAGCTGCTTTGATGACGCAATAACTTGCCATATCGAAAGGACGTAGTCCTGTCGAGCATGGTATTGTCAACCAGATTCATTCTTAGATACTATGCGGGAGGCAGTCATGCAAGAAAGAGGGCTCCCCGTTAATCAGGGCACATCCCGGTTTAATGACCAACCTAAGCATAAAAGACAGAGGGATTATGGCGTTGGCAAGTTAAGCCAATAGCGGACATCATTCATTGATTTGATTGAGTTGGTTCTGCCATGATTAATCTATTGAGATTACGCGCATACATTCCACGTTGGCATAGCAGGCGATATGACCCCATGAGACTATGAGTTATTAAACTTGAGTATAAGTTAATAACGCAATAGACCTGTCATTGAATATGACATACGTTCCAACTACCGAAAAAAGATAAGACGATTGCGAGATGTCTAAGTTCCAGTAAAGGTCTGAATTCAATTGCCGAATGATATCATGCATGAACAGGATAACCTATGGGGATGCGTGGCCACCTCTACCAGGCGCATTCTCTGAATGTAAGACGCACAGATACATGGATATCATGAGGGATTGAAAAATACTCGAGACGGTGGTTTCGGAAAGTATAAAGAGATCACATTGTTCCGGCAATGAGAAGAACAAGCACTAGCAGCGAATGAACATCGATACCTACCAGCGGAGAAATATCATTATTTATTATTGAGTTTTTATGATACCTATACCTATATGTATATCTACAATCTATTAGCTGTCTGTAGCGGCAGCCCCGTACCTTGATTATTATCCTACGGATGACTGATACCTTCGAAAACGATAACGACGTCATTATGTACGCTCTCGAGAAAGTTATCTCTTACGCCAGAGATAATCGATATATCTTCCTGGCTCAAAGCGTTTGGTCGATAGCTTCCGTTATTGGCCTTATGGCAGGTTTAGTAGATTATATCGACAGTCTTAGGAAGCAATCGGATATTAGGCCACAAATATATTTACCTTGAGATTCGGTTCTAATCAGCCAAGACTCTGGGAACCGATATCACAGAAAGATATCTGCGACGGCTCAAGATATCCAAGAGGATTCTAGAACCTATATCGAATCTCGTCACATCCATCCTGAGAGATTGGAGCAAGCCTTGGCTATGCCAGAGGGTCTGACGGTCGATCAACGAGCCAATCAGGTATTGGAAAGAGCAGATCGGGTTATCCGAAGGTCGGAACACACTCGTGCTCAATTACAAGAGAGTCAAGAAAACCCTCTGCCTAGGTCAAAGCTTCAACTTAGGAAAGCCCGGAAGGTCGAGCGTCTTCAGGAAGCGAAGAATATGGCTGAGGCTTCACGTCAACAAAGGCTACCAGAAATACGGAACCAAGTTATTCAGAACCTTGGTGCAGAATAGAATCTATGGCCTTACGCACCATTATATATTAAGTACTTAGTCGAAGAATCTAAGTAGGTGTTGTAACCCCCGTGACAGTCTTCCCTTCATCATCATGATAACGAGTTGACCCCTGAATGTTGCGTCAGCTTCCGGCATGCCGCCTTACACGCTCGACCGCCATTAGGCAGCTCGCCAAGAGAGCTCCAAGGTAAAGTCACCTGCTCACGTTCCCATCGTTGAGAGTTAACAAACTGATGAATAGAGTTTCAGCACCCGGCGCACCGTCCATCGACCGCCTCTAAGTACTCAACCAAACTCGGTCGACTATGGCCTCCAAGTTCGCACGATCATGGCCTCCAAGTTCGCATGATCACAGCCTCCAAGTGAATCACCAAACTCGCTCAATCACAGCCTCCAAGTGTATCTCTAAACTCTCATGATTACGGCGTCCAAACTAGCTCGATCATGGCCTCCAAGTTCGCATGATCATGGCCGCCAAGTGTATCTCCAAATTCGCTCGATCACGATCTCGCACTGCTTCTCTAAGTTCGCTCAATCACGGCCTCCAAGTAGATTTCCAAATATGCTCGATTACGGCATCCAGGTTCGCACGATCACGGCCTCCAAGTGCGTCTCCAAACTCGCTCAATCATGGCCTCAATGTTTGCACGATCACAGCCTGCAAGTGAATCTCCAAACTCGCTGAATCACAGCCTCCAAGTGTGTCTCAAAACTTGCTCGATTACGGCCTCCAAACTCGCTTAATCACAGCCTCCAAGTGTATCATGAAATACGCTCGATTACTGCCTCCAACTGCATCTTCAAACTGCCTCGATCATGGCCTTGCAGTGTATCTCTGAGTTGACTCGATCGTCATTTTTAGGCGCACATCTAATTGCTGTCAAGCACCACCTGCAGCCAGTCCAGATATACCGTGTGTAGATGGGTAGCTATATAGATACTTGGATATATAGTTGAGAATACAAACCGAATACCTGAGTTTCAAAAATTCTTGAACGATAAGTAGTAGCTATGGTTTCCAGGTGCACCAGCAGCTATCCCAAAGAAGATATTGTTTTTCGCAGACTGCTCTACTGTGATTCGAGGTGCTCCCAGACATATCGCCAGCGCTCCCAAGTTTGTCGCCGGCGCTCCCAGGTGCTCCTAGGCTTGTCCTCGGTGCTCCCATGCTTGTCGCCGGTGCTCCTTGTTACTCTGAAGGCCGGCAGGAATGCCCTCCCAGGGTCTGATACTCTCCTGAAATTGACGCGTCTAAGTATACACTCCACATCCTCTCAGACACTGCTGGAGGCTTCCAGTGACTAAAAGTCATTTTGCTGATGCTGATTGAATCAGGAGCGTAATGCTTTCAAACCACATTGTGTACACGATATCCTAAGAAGAGAGCGTGGCAGGTTATCACCAAGCGTTATGGGAGCGGGGTCGCGATAATGGCGACACAAGCATTTTAATGATAGGGACTCGGTGTGGGAGCACAAGGCCTGGGTCGCTCCTATAAAGAGGCGAGGATGTCGCGAGAACAGTGGAGGGTATCCACAATCAACCCAGAGTCACCGAAGACGATCATAAAATATCATTAAGGATTCTATCTTCTCCATCATAACCATTACTTCCCGCATACATATTCGTAACTGCGCAACAGCTGCCTCGACAATGTCTGACGCAGTCCGAGTACGCACTGCAACGGATGGTGGAGTCTTTCAACAATCTTCTCTCGACTCTGGAAGAGGAGTGTTTAAACAAAATCTACTCTGCGGTTTATCTTTTCTGCGAAGTAGGGAATATCGGATACCTGGTGCTGAGATATCTCAATACGGGCGCATGAGCTTTCGGGGAATTTTCAGAGGATTGGTTGTTCGACAGAGAGGTGTAATTTGAGTCTATATCAGAAATGGATTTTGGAGGAGGTATTACATATGGGATGCTCTTAACGAAGGTCAAGAGGTTGAGTTCTTGGATAAGACGAGTAGAGAATAAGAAACTAGAGATAGGCGGCTGTACTTAGATGCAATAAATATTGTATTGATTATTGGGATCTAAATACCCCTGTAACACCTGGGAGCATCTGGAAGTTCTGTTAGGGGTTCTCCCTTAATAGTAACAAGTGATAAATGGATGGTCATGTAAGGGTCACGTGGTATGCTCTGTAGCGGGGGTAAATACTGGTTACGTCTCGATTGAGTTGAGCCATGGGTTTAAGTGGATTCATTGAAAGCGAAGCGCTACGGCGGCTGATTTGATGATGCAATAACTTGCCAGATCGAAGGGACGTAGTCCTGCCGAGCATGTTATTTCTCAACCAGATTCATTCTTAGATACTATGCCGGAGGCAGTCATGCAAGTAAGAGGGCTCACTGTTGATCGGGGCACGTCCCGGTTTAATGAACAACCTGAGCATATACGACTGAGGGAATATGGCGTTGGCAGGTTAAGCCAAAAGCGGACATCATTCATTGATTTGTTTCAGTTGGTTGTGCAATTATTAATCCATTGAGATTATGCGCATAAGTTCTAGGTTGGCATAGCAGGCGATATGACCCCATAAGCCTATGAGTTATTGAACTTGAATATAAGTTAATAACGCAAAAAGACGTGTTGTTGAATATAGCGCATGTTCCAACTACCGAAATACAGATAAGACGATTGCGAGATGTCTAAGTCAAAAGTTATTGTCTGATTTATCAACCGATATGATGTCATGCATGAACACGATAACCTATGGGATGCGTGGCCACTGTTAGTCCAAGTGCATTTTTTAAATGAAAGATGCACAGATACGTGGCTATCATTGAGGGATTGAATCATAGATTGGAACCGGGGATCATCGGGAGCGATGCTAAGCCCATACTGAATGATAGGGGAAAATCGGGAGCGATGCTAAGTCCGTACTATCTTTCCAGGAAACTATAAAGAGATCACATTGTTCCGGCAATGAAAAGAACAAGCTCTGGCAGCGAAAGAACATCAATACCTACCAGCGGAGAAATATCCTGATTTATTATTGCGTATTTATGATTCCTATATCTATTATATCTATACCTAGAATCTATTAGCTTTGTGTAGCCGCAGCCCCGCACCTTCATTAAGCATCATCATACGAAGGACTGTTACCTTCGAAAGCGACAATGAAGTCATCATATACTCCCTGGAGAAGATCATCTCTCATGCAAGGGAAACCCAGTATATCTTCCTCGCGCAGAGTATTTGGTGGATAGCTTCCATTTTTGGCAATATGGAGGGACTGGTCACATATATCGACAATCGACAATTACGATTTGAAGCCAGTCAGGTACCTATTCAACGCGAGGCTACACCTAAAGCTACGAACCTAGGAAGATGAGAAGTGTCTGCGATACCACGGGATATTCAAGAAGATCCCAGACCTCGAAATAAGACAAATCGATTTTGTTCAAATACATGATCTGAAGCAAGCGATACGAAAGATTTCAATACGAATGGTCAAGATAATGTTCTTTGAGATTGCGAAGAGTTTATAAAGACTTCGCGACAACAACAAAGGATCGCATTAAAAAAGACAAACGACAAAACTACTTCTCGTTGTATTAACCCTTTAATGGTATCCAAGAGGGCTTTACGAACCAAGAAGGAGAAAAGCCATAAAGAGACCGAAGGGATTAGTGCAACAGAGATAGAAAGCAGGAAAGCCGAAGGGGATTGTTTACACGGTGCTTGGCCATCCGATACGAAGGGAGCTCACTGAGTTAAGGACTGCTGAAGGCCTATTAAGTTCAATCACGGGACAGCAAGTTTTGCTGTCAGAAAACAATATCAACAGCACTCGAGTTCAGAAAGCTCAGATTAAGGATTGGGATCTACGGCCGTACCCACCATTACATTTACTAGGTACTTAAAGCAGATGTATCTTGGTTAGGTGTTGTTACCCCCGTAACAAGTTCTTAGAAGCACTGGTGAAGTCTACCGGAGTGTCTGGGAGGCATCTGTGTGGCTTCCAGACCGATTTACATTTTGCTGATGTTGTGAATCAAGTTTCAACTCTCTGAAAGTTTTCATGTCCCTCCGGTGTGCCTATTAAGATTGTGCTAATCACAAACCAGGTATAGAGTGGAAGCTCACGAGAGTGAAGTATTGAAGTAATGGTGAATAGTTTTATGAGATAGAATTCTTGACAATGTTTTAGGATCATCTTCGGTGTTCTGATTGTTGACTGCAGATTGCAGCTTCAGCTTGTCTTTCTCATTGCTGAAACAATGTGACCTCCTTATAGTCGTCATTGATCGTGTGTACCCCCACACTTCAATGTTGACTCCATTGCTCTCGATAGTGCTATCGCCATCGAATCATTCCATTTCCGAATGCGCTCGGTGCTATGTGCCACGTATCCCAGTTGGTGAACCTGTTCGTGCAGTGTGGTTTCAAAGCGTTATGCTCCTGATAAGAATCAGGCTATCCACCATATAATATCAAGTCAGACAATATGACAGATCGAAGTTTAACTTTGACTTCTCGCCTTGCATTTGTTCAGAAGTTGAAACATCTACCGAATATAATTGGTGGTGCTTATTGCAAATCAATATCTCACCCTTATGGGTATTTGGCTTGTGTCATAGATTTAATTGGCGACCAATCAATACTATTGAAAGGTAGATAACGACGCATCAGCCTGAATTAATTTCGAGTCTAAAGTTGCAATGTATACCAACACAAACCAATGAGTAGGATTGCTTCAGGCCTCTTATCTTCAGCCAATGTCATTAATTCCTCAGTCACATCATGCTTAGGCTGTGACTATTCTCTTTGGCTGAAGAGTACCCTGGTAGTTCTTATTGCCTGAGACGAGAAGCCTGAAGTCCTGCTTACTAGTTGAATCATTAATGACTGCTGCGTCATTGAGTCGGAGTAGTCTCCAGTCCAATCAGACATCTCCCGTGAGCACATAGGATATCAATGTAGTTGAAAACCATATGCATGGCTGAAAATAACTTCCCAACTAAGGTGACATGGCTGCTTCATCAACAATAAATCCGTGAAGCAATGAGACTTGCTAATCCAATTGACATGCAACTCTTATGTATCCATGCTAAAGGATATAGGTCAAGAATACTTGCAACATCATGAATAGGTGTTAGGTATATGATGCGACTAGACCGAGAGTAACTCTGTGATAAGTATTGATCTGACTATTGCAAGTACCTATATCACTGCTGAGGGAGATCCCCTATCAGCTTGCAGTGGCCAGTTCGAGGTTCGAGAAGCCCAGGTCACCAGCGGCTCAGGAGCTCCACAGTTTCAGGTGTTTCCCCTCAACAGCGATAATGGTACCTGAATAACCAATTGGGTACATGTTACATAGTTACTCAACGTCTAGTCACAGGACATGCATAACACCTTCCTGACACATTTCAAGTAAGCCAGTCCTTTGGCCTTTATCGGAGTTACACATGAGTCACGTCACAATTGGAGTTGCAAGTCTCGTTGCTTAGCTGATTCACTTTTCGTGATGCAGCGATGTTGCGTCAGCAGGGAAGATATCTTCAGCTGTGCATATGGTTTTCAATAAGATTCATCACCATTCATCAGCAAGATGTAAATCAGTCCGGAAGCCACACCCAAACCTCCCACACACTCCGGTAGCCCTCTCCAGTGCTTCTAAGTACTTCCAGATGCTCCGAGGCCCCCCTGGAGCCTTGCAAAGTGCTCTCAGACACTGCAAGAGCATTCTCAGGTGCTCCTGAAAGCGCCTGCAGTTATGGATGTGCATTGTGGACGCTACGAGTTTTGACTGTTCGGATAGTGACATGTTGAAGCGGGTGGGACCTCCGTGCAGGTCTGTGGGAGACTTCGTGAGCAGGTCTGCGGGAGACTTGGTGCTGTATTCCCATTGCAGTAGTTCTTAGAGTTCCATAAGCACAACGCATGTCGTCTATCATTCTCGTCTTTGTTACAGTCACAAGGTTCACTACCTCATAATATGACATGCATTATTTAAGTATCTTCATATATATACATATGGCAAATCTGGCCACAGATGGTCGTCGAGCATAATGGAAGGAGCACCTGGAGACGTCCATTCAGAACCTCGAGATGCACCACTTGGAGGCTGTTGTGGTGAAACGACGGAGCTAGAAGGCAGAGAGCCCACCATCAACATTCCGGCACACCTCTCGCGACATCCAAATGGAATTCATGAGGGAGACCAGTTCTAGCTCGAGGAGAGGAGGAGGAAGGTGAGATGATATGATACTACCCGGGCGTGAGAATCCACGCAATTGCGTGTATCCAGCACATCTCAGAAAGAGCGAGCGAGACCAAAAGTTGGGAAAGATAGTGTGTATTTTCGTTGAATGACAAGATGAGATGAAAATGAGATGATGTCTATCTACCCAGAGGTCTCCCGAATACATGCTCCACATCGCTCATTCCACCTCCCCGGTATCTCTGTACACCGACCGTCGACTCCGTAACTATATACTTGGAGGCTGTAATCGAGCAAGTTTGGAGATGCACTTGGAGGACAAGATCGAGTGAACTGAGAGATGCACATGGACGCCACGATTGAGCAAGTTCAGAGATGCACTTGGCGGCCAGAATCGAGTGAACTCAGAGAGACACTCTGAGGCCGTGATTGAGCGAGTTTGTAAATGCAATTGGAGACCCGGATTGAGAGAACTGAGACATACACTCCGAGACCGTGATCAAGCGAATTTGGAGATGCAATTGGAGACCAACATTGAGCGAACTGAGAGATGCACTTGGAGGCTGTGATCAAGTGAGTTTGGATATGCACTTGGACACCGAGTTCGAGTGAACTCAGAGATACACTCTGAGGCCGTGATCGAGTGCGTTTGTAGATGCAATTGAAGACCGGGATTGAGTGTACTCAGAGATACACTCCGAGGACGTGATCAAGTGAGTTTGGAGATGTAACTGGAGACCAACATTCAGTGAACTCAGAGAGGCACTTGGAGGCCGTGATCGAGGGAGTTCAGAGATGCACTTGGAGGCAAGGATCGAGTGAACTCAGGGATACACTCCAAGGCCGTGATCGAGAGAGTTTCAATTTGCAATTGGAGAGCCAGATTGAGTGAACTCAGAGATATACTCCGAGGCCATGATCGAGCTAGTTTGGAGATGCAATTGGATACCAACATTGATTGAAGTCAGAGATGCGCTTGAAGGCCGTGATTGAGCGAGTTTGGAGATGCACTTGGAGGCCGAGATCGAATGAACTCAGAGATGCACTTAGAGGACGTGATCGATCGAGTATGGAGATGCACTTTGAGGCCATGATCGAGCGAGTTTGGAGATGCAATTGGAGACCGAGATGGAGTGAACTCGGAGATGCACTGGGTGGCCCTGATCGAGTGTGTCTGGACATGCACTTGGAGGCTGAGATCGCGTTAACTCAGAGATGCACTCCAACATTGGGATCTAGCGAGGTTGGAGATGCACTTGCAGGCTAAGATCGAGTGAGATTGGAGGATTACTTTCAGGCAGTCGACTTGGAGGGAGGCGCAACTGCAGCTGAGACTCTATTCATTGGTTAACTTGTAATTGTGGGAATGTAGACAGTTGAGTACAACAACATCTGCCGAGAGATGAGAAACTGCCTGGGAGCGGGACACTGTCGATCCTGGGATGATGCTGTACTTGGTTTATGTTCTCCTCGGTGTTAACTCATGATTGTGGCATGGAGAGATAGAGAGGGATGAATTAACTTCATGTTCTTAGGTGATGGTAGAGTTGAGCACAAGAAAGAGAGAGATCAGAGGAGATGGGGGAAATCATCATGAGAAACCGGGACTGAAGAGAATTCTGTATGCGAGTCAATTGACTATCCCCGAAATGGCAGGTACAAGTCCCAATCCGGCGGGTAATTCCACCGATATGAGGTCTCCGAAACCCAATCAGGCAGGTCGTACTCCTGATGCCTCATATCCGCTCGTATCCTCCGTATCATTCTCATCTTTATCTCTCATCTTGCTATTTCTCATCCACATCTCTACCATCATCACAAGCACACAAAATTAAGTCATCCCTCCCTATCTCTCGATGCCATCATCATGAGTAAACACTGAGTGCCGCATACACCGAGTGCAGCATACACCGAGTACTGCATACACCGAGGATTATCTATAGTCCTGTGATTCTCACGAGTTCGAGTTGACCCGGAAAGTAGCTTCAGCTTCTGGCTTACCTCCCTACCGATTGACCGCCAGCAGCCAGTTCTCCAAAAGAACTCCAAATGTAAAAGCACCTCGTCACATTCCCACGGTTTCCAGTTAACTAACTGATGAATAGAGTCTCAGCACCTGGCACACCTCCCATCGACCGCCTGCAGATCGACGACTTCCAAGTACTACTCCAATCTCGCTTGATCAGAGCCTGCTACAAGTGCATCAACAGACTCGCTCGATCACAGCCTCCGAGTGTATCTTCAGACTCGCGCAATCACGGCCTCCTAGTGCATCTCCAAGCATGCTCGATCACCGCGTCCAAGTGCATCTTTTAGTTCACCCAATTTTCGTCTCTGTTAAGGGTTCTTCTTTAACAGCAATAATGGTATTTGCTTTAGTTAAATGAATACATGTCATAGCGTTACTCTCAGTCTAGTCATATGATATGCATAACACCGATTCACGATGAGCAAAGAAACCTTCTTACGTCCTGAGTGGGATATGTGAGAGTCGCGTGTCGATTGGATACCGGAGTCTCGACCTGTAGCGAAATCAATTATGATGACGCAACTATATCGCCATAGCGGGGAACTCAGTTCAGCCGTGCACATAGTTTTCAACCACATTCATTCTCTAATACTAGCGGGGATTTATCTGAATGGACTGGATATTACTGCGACACACATATACAGCATCTCCAAACTCGCTCGATTACAGCCTCAATCTGCAGGTCTAAACTTGATTGATCACGGCCTCCAAGTGCATCTTGGAGTTCGCTTGATCCCGGCCTCCGAGTGCGGCTCCAAACTCACTCGATCACGGCCTGGGAGTGTACCTCTGAGTTCACAGAATCACGGTCTCCAATTGCATCTACAGACTCGCTTGATCATGGCCTCAGAGTGAATCCCTCAATCCCGTTCTCCAATTGCATCTCCAAATTCACTCAATCACGGCCTCCCAGTGCATCTCTGAGTTCACCTGATCTCGATCTCCAATTGCATCTCCAAACTCACTCGATCACACCATTAGAGTGTATCTCTGAGCTCACTAGATCATCATTTTCAGGCGCTCATTGAATTCCTCTCAAGCACCTCCTGCAGCCAGTCCAGATATACTGTGTGTAGCTGGGTAGCTATATACATACATAGATAAATGAATGAGAATACAGACTGAATACATGAGTTTTAACAATCGTTGAATGATAAGTAGTAGCTATGATTGCCAGGCCCACCAGTGGCGTTCCCAAAGAAGATGGTGTTTTTCCCAGACTGCTCTACTTTGATTCAAGGTGCTTCCAGACAAGTTGCCAGCACTCCGAAGTTTGTTGCCGGTGCTCCCAGGTGCTCCCAGGTTTGTTGTCAGCGCTGCCAGGCTTGTTGTCGGCGCTTCCGGGCTTGTCGTTGGCCCTCTCAAACTTGTACCCGGCGCTCACAGTGACTCTGTTAGACGGCAGGAATGCCCTCCTAGGGTCTGTTACTGTCCTGAAATTGACGCATCGAACTTTACACTCCACATCCTCTCTGACACTCCTGGAGGCTCCCAGTGACTAAAATACATTTTGCTGATGCTGATACTAGCGGGATATGTCTGATTGGACTGCCGAATGCCATCACTCACAGGGTAGGCAGTTGTTGGCCAATAGGCAATTACGTGGATCTCCGGGCCATTCACCTTAGGCGAAAGGACCAACTCATGTACTCCCTGGCCAATGCCAATAGTCCACGCCTCAGCATGGTGTGGCTGAGGGAATTATGACGTCAACTGAAGATATGAAGTTGGAAGCAACCCTGTTTATTGGTCTGAGTTAGTATGCATTGCAGCATAAGACTTGAATGTTAATGTCAAGCTTAGTTGACATGTTCTACATTGCCAGAGTTGTTGTTGGTTGCCATGTAACAATAATACTAGTACTACTCTGAATGCATTGCCGAATAACCAGTTGATGGCAATGCATTTCACCATGCGAGTTAATACAACATATCGCTTGAAGCACTACCAACCATGATCGGCCGATATTCCAATTACCGAACTATATATGTGGCAAGATGTCAATGTTAACGTCATAATCTGATATATTGTCTGGTATGATATCATGCAATGGATGGCCCGATTCTTATCAGGAGCGTAATGCTTCAAAACCACATTGCATGTACACAATAAGCTAAGGGATGTGTGGCAATTAATACCTGGCGCATTCGAAAGAATGCAAGTTGTGACCACTTTAGTACTCGCATGGAGCAATGCAATTATAGCATGGAATTATTTGTGTACAAACCCTCAAACACAACTAAAAAGAGATCACATAGTTCCGGCAATGAAAAGAACAAGCTCAAGCAGCCAACATTCAGAAATACCTACCAGCAAAAGACGAATCTGAAATAATATCATGTTTTGAAGTTACCTATATCTATTATTATATACACCTATACATTGATTAGCTGTTTGTAGCGGAAGCCCTGCAGCAGACGTGTGTTACCTTTGACCATGTGCCGGACCTAATACTGTGGGTTTTCAGATTGTTAATATATCAGTTTCAAAAGAGGCAATATCTATTTGCATCTCAGTGTATTTGGTGGCTAGCAGCATTAGTAGGGTTACAACCTACGTCAGTCAATTATTCACACAGTTAGAGATTTTCATCATCAATCATGAACTCATATACAGAATCAAGGTCTTAAGGAAAATGTATTGATGTTCCCTCAGATTGAGTAAAAGAAGTGTCTCCCGAACCAAATGATATCAAATGACGATTGTGGAGTCCATTTGAAGAGATGGAAAGCGATTATTAAACAGGGAATCGATGATTTGAAGCAGTTGCTGACCTTATCGACCGTGTGAGACAAAGTAGAACAGAATGGGTAAACCCCTTACGACAAGCCAAGATTCAGCTTACCAAAATCTGGAGACAACAATGCCAAATGCAAGTGAATCAACCAAGGCTTGCTGAGATCGGGAAGGCAATTATTGATAATCTTTCAAACAAATATCATCGTTTACCATCGAAGTGCAGTATTGGATCTTGAGATAAGCGTATTCGCAGGATAAGGATCTAGGGCTGTGCTAGTACCTATACTTAGTGTCTTAGCATGCTCCTAACAGCAAGCTTCCCCGCTATGGCGGCTAAGCTGCATTGTCAAAAGTGAATCTGCTATGGGCTGATACTTGCATATTCAATCCACGCGTAATACCTATTTCACCGCACTAAAGGCCATACACAAGGCTTACTTGAAAGGTCTTGGATGGGTGTTATGCATGCCATGTGACGAGACCGAGAGTAACTCCATAACATGTACCCAATTGATTATTCAATTACCTTTTTCACTGTCGGGGCAAATCACTAACATTACTACCCGGCCGCAGAAATGTCTGGAGCTATGCATGAAGTCTTAGTGGGCTCAAAAGTATTGGCGGAAGATACAAGGCCAGAAGTGACCGAGCTCACTGTTTCCAGTTACTATACATCCCAAACACAAGTAGGTATCTTGATCGACCATTGCAGAGTATCAGTAGGTCACCGAGTAATTGTCTGACCCAATTAAAAAACACCCGGGATATGGCAAGGTATTGATATAATAGCAGTGAGTACTGCTAAGACTATGTATCCTCAGATGTTCGAACTACTGAACAAATGAGAGCATGCAGCTCAAGTTGAAGTTATAAGCTGTCACATATGTGTGTATGATAGCTTGTTGGAGGATGGCCCTAGACAGGAGCACAGAGCTTTAAAAGCACTCATACATGAATACAATAACCATTATGACCTCATGGCTCTGTCAATCAGGTATTTAGACAAATGCTGCAGAGATATGCTAACATGTGATCAGGGTGTTATAGCAAGAATTCTAACCGAGTTTCCTCTCCAGGACTAGACTATAAAGACATCACATTCTCTCAGCAATGAACAGAACAAAGTATTAGCAGCAATCCAAAATCCGACAGCTGCAGTGAAGAACCCCTTAAAGTATTATCAACAATTCCAGTCACTACTAGTACATATCCATTTACCACTGTGAGACAGCTTACCATATATAACCTACTCAAAGATCATAGCACTAGCCCATTTTCCTGGAACATTGTCATATGCCCCCTCATCGACCATCAGTACAGGAAGCAACACATCACTACCTGAATTGCCTGTTTGGACACTTGTATCTTTATTTCCAAGAACGCAGACAAAGTATGTAATTGGCATTTGGTCTTTACTTGACATATCACACCAATGTCATGTACAATGGCATGGGGTACATACGAATGGGATGATTTCCTACTGAGGACTTCAAGGCCATTGGTAATCCTCTGGATGCCTCTTACGTCCATTGTGGCTATTAGTTTGTTATTTGAAATGATTTCAACAAGTTGAGTGCTGGGATAAGACAAGGGAAAAAGAGCAGAACAATGAAGTGATTAGGTAGCTCTAGGTAATTCTGATAAATGTTGTATTGATCATTGGTATTCAGAACCGCAGTATCATAATTAGGGATGAGTAGTGGTGTAAGAGGGAGATTCAGCCTCATACCAGAATTATGATTGTGGCTGTCAATGTTGAATTTGACATGACTAACTTGACCAACATTGCAGATGATTTGCATGCCTGGCCACTATATCTGACGATTACTAATATTAAATATGATATTCACGACAGATTTAATAAAGCATATGTTGACTTTTATTTTACTGGTAAAATGTCCCCTCAAAGATGCTGCAAATACTGATGAGGTGTTTTGGAGGTAGTAAATGTTACTGGGGTGCTTAATCGTAATAATCAATAAAAGATTTATTAAGACTAAGCACATCTGCCTGTCGAAGAAACTTTTGCTTTCCTTGTCTCATCCCAAGACTCACCATCTGAAATGCTTCAAGTGCTACCATTGGATTCCAGACAACTTATGGCACTTCCCACTCTCGTCGCCAATTGTTGATGCTGCGAGCTTGTGAATCAATCACTTCTGTTCGGGAAAAGAATGCTCTTCGGAATACTCTTCGAAGGGTACTAACTTTGTAGACAAGTACGAATGTAGCAGGTAGTCAATGCGTTCGCATTGTGGGTACAAAAGTACCACTTGGGAAAGGTGGGTTCAAGTCTCCTCTTCTAAAGTGAAGATAATATCTCGAAAGGATTCAACTTTCTTCTGGAGCGCGTACTCGGATTCTGTCAACCTGAATTGTGGCATACAGAGAAACGTCACTGCTATAAATAAGAGAAGTAATAGTGAAGTTTGAATAGATAGAATTATTAATAATATTTTAAGATCGACTTCGGTATTCTGAGTGTTGACGGTGGAACGCTGCTTGAACTTGTTCGTTCCATTGCTCGAACGATGCCATCGCTTAATGGTTGGCTTCAAGGGCTGAACGCCCAGACTTCAATGCTATGACTGCTGCTAATGATACCGTTGTTACAGTCACATTATGTCATTTGCACAAGTGCCTGGTGATAACTGCCACTCATCCCAGTAGATTATCGTGTTCATACAATGAGGTCATACAGCATTAAGCTGCTGATATGAATCACATCATCCATTGTACAATTTCGTGTCAGATACCATGTCAGACGAAACTTGAACATAGCCATCTTGCAATGCATTTGCCTCAGTAGTTGGAACATCAGCCAATCATGATCAGCAGTGCCTATCACAATTTAATGCCTCACCTTAAAGGTTATTTGGCTAGGGTCATATATGTAATCAGCGACCAACCGATACTATGCCAATGTAGAATTGTACACATCAGCTCATATCAATGTAGAGAGAGACATTGCAATGCATACTAACTCAAACCAATGAGCAGGGTTGCTTCAAACCTCATATCTTAAGCCAATGTCATATTTCCCTCAGTCACGCCATGCTTAGGCTGAGACTACTTTGTTTGACCAGGGAATACACTGGTGGTTCTTACCGCCTGAGGCGATCAGCCAGAAGTCACACATGCTTGCATTTTGGCTATGGACTGCTGTGTCCGTGGGTGTTAGGGGGGTTCTTTCGAGGAAAGTATAGATACTTATGCACAGCCCTAGATACTTCTATCGTTTTTCCCTTTTTTGAAAAGGTGCAGTTTCTTTATCCACACATTTCCAACAGAAGCAATCTATAGTCTTATGACTTGCTTTCCTATCATTTGGCCAAGCACAACATTGACACTCTCCTGCTGCTTTCCTTCAGGCTAGCTCTGCTATCTCTATTCCATCTGTTTGATCCTTATACGTCTTAATCGACTTCTTCTTTTTGTTGATTTCACGAATTTGCTCCCCTCATTCTTGGCGACGTAGTTTCCAGAGTTCGTTGGTAAAGTTGCTCCAGTTCAACTCTGATTGCAATAGGAACGTCTCACAATCCTCCAGTATTGGATCCTGTCGCTTAATCCCGGTAATTTCCAATTTTATTGACTCTGAATCACATATATCAGTAAAGTTGACCTGGGATAACATATCAGGATGAATGATGTCCAGGTCGAGATTAATAGCACTAGGTATTTGATGTGCTTCAGATCTTATTTCTAAACACCAATTACACTGAGCCACGAATATTGGCTGATTATTCCAAGCAGAAGATATAATCCTCTCCAGGGCATATGTGATGACATCTGAAGCGTTTTTGAAGTTAATTGTCATCCGAACTAAAGTATTTATTCCGAGGTAATACTTTTTCAGAGTTGCAGGGCTGCCGCTACAAAAAGCTAATAGATTTGTTTATATACTAATAGATATAGATATCATAAAAACACAATAATGAATCAAGGTCTTCTTCCTCTGGTAGGTATTTTTAACAGTTTTGCTGCTAGAGCTTGTCCTTCTCATTGCCGGAACATTGCGACCTCTTTATAGAAACTTCATTGGGATGTTACGCATGCACACCCATCTTTCATTTCCATGATTTTGATAGCAATGTGCTATGTGACTAACATTTGTACACGTACACATGCATGCTATGGCAAGCTGTACATTCAACGCGCATGGTAGAGACTGCCACGAATCCCTTTGGTTATCGTGTTCATGCTGGTGCAGTATTAAAGCATTCCGGTCCGAATAAGAATCAGGCCACACCTGCACGATATCATATATTTGATCATAACTCCAACTTGGACATTGTTCACTTGTATGGTCTGGTAATTGGAACAAGTATCCGTACTTGGTTGGAACGCACCATCCGCTAATCAATACTGAAGTATGGTTGCGTCATAGATTCAATCGGCGACCAACTGATACTATGCTAATGTAGATTAAATGTCACGTACATATGCATGTTAAAGCAAGTCGTATTATTGCAGTTGCCATTCCGTCACAACTCAATGTGCGGCGATGCTCCAGGGCTCATATCAACAGCCAACGTCATAATCTCTCAGTCACACCATCCTTAAGCCGAGACTATTCACATTGGCTGGCGAGTACCCGAGTTGTTCCCCTCTAACATAGGATTGGCTCGGAATCCCGCATAATTGCATGTTGGCTAACCACTGCCTAGTCTGCTATGAGACTCATCCCTCTAGTATCTGGTAATGAATCTAGTTGAAAACAACACGCTCCTCAGCATTATAACCCCTCGAATCTGGCAGTGTTGTTGCATCATCAAGTGAGATGCCACAGCGTATGCATCAATGAATCCGCTAGGCCTAAGCTTATTCAATCGAGAAGTGTCCCACTCATACCCCACTAAAGGTAATCATGACCGTAAGGTCTGAGATGCTCTCCAGAGTAGGTGTTTTGCATATCACATGTCCTAAATCATATGACAGGTACCCCTTGAGCTATTCCGTTTACCGTAGACACTGTTTGGAGAAAACCCCTAACAGTGGGTCCGAGTAATCTCCCATCTAATCAGACATGTCCCACTAGTTTCAGCTATAATCAATGTTGTTGGAAAATGTATGCACCGCTCAGACAAGTCTCCTGGCTACTATGGCAGTGCAGCTGCTTCCTCTTAACTGAATCAGTTAAACTCAAGCGTTTATCCAATCGACAGGCGATACAGATGTAATCTGCAAATGTTCATCTGGCTGGTTGTGTTGCAACATCATGAATAGGTGGTATGCATGTATCTTCACTAGACCAAGAGCAACTCTGTGACATGTATTCTTTAGACTATTGCAAGTGCCAATATCGCTGCTAAGGGAAATCCCCTAACACTAAACTCCCAATAACTTGTACAACATTTATTACCACTAAGTACAGCCACCTATTCACCATTCCCTCTGTTTTTTTTATCTACCCAAGGACTTAACTCCTTCTCAACTGAGACTAGAACCAACCAATAGCTAGAAATGTCAGGAACCATCTTGCCTACAACCAGATAATGGAAATATTCCTCATCTGGGAGGAGGCATGTAATGACATATGCAATGAAATCATATTCGTAACTGATGATGCAGGTAATATGTATAATTTGTAGTTCACTGGGAAGCTGGTTTCATTCTTGGCAAAAACTGTACATGTCTCCCAATACTCAGACTTTACAACGCAATGCTGTCTCCAATAGTTCTGCTCAAACTGCAGGCAGATGAGAATATTATACGAATTTGGTGCAGTTCAGATTTCTGGATGTTGTTTTGGAAGCTATCTCTGATCGATAGCATTTGAAGAGATTGAGAGAAAAATTCTCAATATTATGTTAAGGTATTCATCACTACTAGTGTCATACTGTTGTATGCTGCTGGAGTGTGACTCTCTTTATTGGCAGAGCAATGAAATTACTATATAGTGAGGTTATTTGAATGAAACACCCTCAGAAGGCTCATATACTGGGACACCAAAAGTGTCCAAGAGCATAATAGATTGCGAAAGTCCGGTAAGTGGAAAATCCCTTCTTGATGTATGTATGAATTTCCGATATAAATCAATGTGGATTCATGCGTAGTTTTGAATTATTGCGTGTTGGTTAAGGCAATCCTCTGCAAGTTATCAAATATATATAGAAAACAGATTTTAATTTCAACTTGGACATCTTGCTTTTGATTTGTTGAGTTGTTGGATTATCTGCAGGCATGTAACATAACAGTACAGGATTGGCATTATACAAGTGGATTGTCGCTACTATTATTTATAAGGTAATGCATCGGAGATTTCATAGGCAACAAACCAATATTCTGTTTATATATACTCAGACCTGCCCATACCGTGGAAATCAATACCAGCTCAAATCAATGACAAGATTCACTCCTGATCTGGCATTTCAGCCAATGCCACTAATCCCGTACAGAACCGCATGCTTAAATCTTCACTGTTTGATCCCCCGTGATTGCAATGAGGTATTTCTAGTCCTGAGGAGATAAACTTACAGATTCTGCATACTTGCATCGGTTAATGGATTCTGCACCCTTAGCTTTGCAAAATCTCAAGTTAATCTGTATGTTGTCATACTACTTATGTTACAGTAGGTGTGGTTGATAATTATGTACACTAGTGAAATCTCTTAATTTAGACATCCCAGTTATTGTTAGGGGTTTTCCCTTAACAGTGTATATGCTACTTGGATAAACTCAAGGGGTATAGGTCACGGGACTTAGGTCACATAGCTTCAGAGCAACCTGCCCTGGGGAGCGTTCAAGTAGTCACTTTACCTTTCGCGGGGTATGAGTGGTACACGTGTCGATTGGATAGAGGAGTCTCGACCTCTAGCGGATTCATTGAAGCATACGCTGAGGCAGCTGAGTTGATGATGCAACAACACTGCCAGATCGAAAGGAGCTAAATCCTGCTGAGCGTGTTGTTTTCAACCGGATTCATTTTCCAGACACTTGCGGGATTTGTCTGATCGGGTAAAGCTAATCAGTTTGTACCGCAGACCAGGCAGTCGTTAGCCAATATGCAATTACGAGGGATCTCCAGCCAATCTTATGATACAGCGGAACAACTCGGGCACTCCACGGTCAAAGAGAATAGTCTCGGCCTAAACATGGTATGACTGAGGGATTTTGACATTGGCTGTCGATATGAGGCCTGAAGCATCACCGCATTTTTGTTAATAACGGTATGGCAACTGCGAGTATGACTTGCCAAAAGCATGCATGCGTACGTGTCATTGAATCCACATTGGCATAGCATCAGTGGGTCGTTGAATGAGTCTATGATGCAATCATACTATAGTATTAATTAGCTGAAAGAGTGATTCGACTATGTTTGGATACGTGTTCCAAATTACAGAACCATACGAGAGCAAAATGTCCAACTTGAAGTTATGATCTGATATAACATATCGTGCGGGTGTGGCCTGATACTTATCAGGAGCGTAACTCGTTAATACCTCACCTGCATGAACACGATAACCATTGGGAATCGTGGCAATCTCTACCATGCGCATTCATTTGGATTGTAAGTTGCAACGCACGTTGCTATCAAAATCATGGAAGGCGAAAATGGGTACGCATGCAGAACACCCCGAGAAGCTTCCATAAAGAGATTCCATTGTTCCGGCAATGAAAACAGCAAGCTCAAGTAGGGAAACCACAGCGATACCTACCAGCGAAAGAAACCCATTATTCAGTATTGTGTTTTTATGATACCTATATCTCTTTTATATACATAAAAATCTATTGGCTTTCTGTAGCTGGAGCCCCGCACCTTTGATAAGTATTCCCTGAATCTTATCCATACGAATGACCATCTCTTTCAAAAAGGAAGCCGACGTACTGTTGTGGAGCCTTGCAAAGCCAATTGCAACGTTCCACAAAAAACAATAGTTGTGCGCGGCACAGTGTATATGGTGGATTACCGCGACTATGGGATTACAACCTGCGCTAGTCTACTCATCAGCAACAACTCTAGTTTCTGTCTGAAACACCCGGGTGTTCCGGACGGCTCTGACGGCTCTGGTGGAACCTCGTACCCTCTGACGGAGAATCAGACGCGACCAGTCGCCCAAGCGACGGGTCGCATTGCATACCTCCCTTGCGGCGGTTATTATACCATGCCTCTTATTCTTGCGACGCGTCGCGTTGTATATTACTCTCGCCGCTCCGGCGTCAGGCTTCCTTTACTTTGCGTCAGGAATGTGGTGACGTATACGCACCATCAGAACGACACGTATGTTACACTCTTCGCAGGGGTTGCAGTTATGCAGTAGCCGTTTACACAACGCCTGGCGATGTTTACGCCTTTCTTCGGCCAATTGCCACATGCCGCACTCTCATTTATGTTTAGCTTTGAGATTGGTCACTTATTGCAATACAGTCTTCGCTTCAGATACATCGCTTGCCGTTGCAT
>Ga0307512_10000499_pt1 | contig 57487 bp, 59 predicted proteins | sample 14_EM_MG_FD_200267 | JGI IMG/M metagenome (GOLD analysis project Ga0307512, IMG submission 200267) | Populus trichocarpa ectomycorrhiza microbial communities from riparian zone in the Pacific Northwest, United States - 14_EM | ecosystem: Host-associated > Plants > Roots > Unclassified | place... | reverse complement strand
GGTCATGTGTCAAAAGGTCAGGTGATAGATCAGGTGATCTGGTCAAGTGACGGACCATGTGACATAAGGTCACGTGACTGGAAAAGTAAGGTGGAAAAGAAAAGAAAAAGTGGGGGCTGAACCGGATTGTAACACAACGCCTGGGTAGCCTGAGCACACGGAGACAATTCTGGCACTGTCTGACCCTCATACTGGGCATGCGCTTGCTCGAACATCTGTCAGATATCCCTTATGGCATCCTGGACATCACTGGTGTGGTGATAAGAGTTGATGACTCTTGTTTGAAGGTCACGCATGTCCTGCCTTTGCTGGACCGCCTCTGCATTGATGTCTCCTGCAAAGGCAGACCACTTATTGAGTGCTTCTTTGATCCACACCCATACTCCATAGGAAGGGGCCAGACGGGAGCAAATTTCTCTCCTACTCCCCTGTGAGGTATTATCCTTGCCTTGGGATGGAGTGCTTGATTTGCATCTCCTTCCCTCGTACTTGGACAGTGGATTTCTGAGTCTTATTGGGGACAATAATGGGCTGAGGCCCCCTGGAGCAGTTGTGAAGGCTTGCTCCAGCTTGGGGGCTTCTTCGCGGATGGTATCGCATTCGCTCACAACTTCATCCTCTCCGGACTGTCTGGGCTTGTCGTCAAGTGATGTCAGTATGCTTCCCTCCTGGGGAGTCTGGTTATCAGAATGCGTGGTCGTATTCTCAGAGCATGCAGTTGCATCACTCTGTTCAGGTCTGTGAGATTCTTTGTGGGATGTGTTTTCTTGCATTACACGCGTCTGTTCATTGCATGCAGCACGAGCAGCACGGCATGTGTTTCTTACCGGGGGTCCATCTCTCAAAGCCATAGTGATATTACTTGCAGGCTAGTGTGTGAATACAAGCGCTGCGTGTTCTGATGATGCTAGCAGTTTGTTATGTCACTTTCACAGTAAAGCTGTTTGTTGAAGGGTTAAAAAAGATGTAACACACCATAGGCGTGTTGTTACAATCCACCCCAATTTTCGCTCCCCTCCTCAATCCCCACACCTCTACCTCCATCACCTAGTGCCCCACCAGCTGTCACCATCACTCAGCCATCCCCACCAGTACCACCGCCACAGATGCTATCAGTACCACCTATGCCTAGAGTCCCTATGCCACCCATACCTTGGGGCCAGCACGTTCACCAATACTCCTCCATGGAGTTATACCAAGAGCCATCACCAGAGCCAGTACAGGAACTACAGGACAGTGACATGTCCAGTCCTGGTCCATCCCCAGTCATCAGCCACCCAGAACCACCACCATCCCCTTGATATATTGTCACAGAACCCTTCATGCCATACCAGCATACCAGTCCCCCTGAGTGTCATCACAACACTTATGAGCTCCCACATACAGAGAGACCATCCCAACCTTGGAGGGAGCACCTGGCATACTTACCACCTCAGGAGCACAAGCACAGCATATCACCTAGTAGTGTTGTGTCCCCTTCACAATGCACGCGCCTCTCAGATGGAGGTTACGCTACCCCAGACATATCGCCCACAATGGAGCATCCATATAGCTCCCTGCCAAGTCAGGCACCATTGCCTCCATCTCAAGCATCGCTTGTGCAGAGCTCTGCAGGATCCCCAGAGCAGCCTGCCCTACCTCCTTCCTGATATGGCAGCATATTGACACACCATCCCACCTTCCTATTTGAGTGCTGATCTTGCTTTCCTCTTTAGGGCAGAGCCCGCCCTGTTTACGCGTTCAAACACGCGTCCATCAATTCACCTTCAAATGACTTGCCACTTGGCATGTGGATACCTTACACCTTGACCCTTCGTCTGGACCATTTCCAGGTCCCCATTGTCTGTCTCGATTCAGAGAGCATCCATTGTTTATGATGCTCATTCTCATATGACTCATTTGCATCTGACTCTTACTTAGGGTCCTCATTGTCCTCCCTTCTATTGTCCCTTGTCCTCTATTGTCCATCTAGCTTATTGTCCGCCTGCTTAGGCAAGTCCCATTGTTCATAGTTCACCATTGTTCTCTCCTGTATATAAGCTAGCTGTATTTCCTGCAGTCAAGCCCTAAGCTTGACTTGGTTTGCAATCCAACGTTCTCAGCTCCTCCCTTGTGTGCTCTCTCCTTTCCCTCTATCTCTGAGTCGTCTCTAGCATTGCTAGGAGACTCTGCTTGTCATATCTCTTCACACTGTCAAACATCAGTGAGCACCTTTATTCAGACCAAGTCCTTTCAAAGGACACCCCCTTGTACATGCACTACTTGCCCCAGTACAAACTCATGCACATCACACCATCAAGGTCTTGGACCTTAACACATGTGGAATGAATATAGTTAGATTTAGACCTTGTTTCCCAAGACCTCACACAGAATAACCAGCCCAAACTCAGGCTTTATTATGTGTAGATAATGTAGGGAAGAGGTAGTCTGCCTCTTCTTCAACAAAGAGGCAGTCTTTATATACATGTAGTATTTGTACACTATTTACATTCTATCTATTCCAATCACTTGTCCGATGAATGCCTGACACGACCGATTGAACGCGATGTCGATATCCGCGCTCCGCGGTCGGTCTCCAATCAATCGATGCATCACTTGATTGTTTGAGGTGATTGCATGCTGCACACTTAAAGTGCGTGATGCGACCGATGCCAGATCGGTCGCACTTGATGTCTATGCTTGCGCACATGTCGTGCGCGGTTACTCAAATGTGTGCATGCATTGAGGACGCTCCAGGTAAGGTGGCTTGATGATCTTCGCCGCCTTACAACTCTCGACCCCACAAGTCAGCGTGGTCTAACCCTGTGTCCTCCATCTACCCGCACCCAACGCAGTTCCCCTTCACAGACTCGGCACACTCGAACCCTGCAGTGAGAACATATGGTGAACTCGCCCTGACAATTTCGGCAATGCGCAAGGAGAAGCGGAAAGAGAATCACTGAAGGGACCTCGCTTTTGTTCGTCGCAACTTCCTTTTGCGGTGTGGCGTGGCTTATCCCATGTACGGTATGTTTCTGGTTAGCTTTTCCTCTGTTGGAGGGGCCACAAACGGCTGCGGCCCAACTCGTGTGACATAACTATCTCATTCGTCACACAGACTTCCCAGTGGGATCGCTGCAAGCTGTTCCTCCGAATGTCGCAACAAATGAGGCGGGCACACGTGGATGCTCTCCATTTCTTGCAGGGTAAATTTTCCGAGGTAGCTCATACTCGTATGATAGGAACCTGTGCCCTAGCTCCGATATTCGGTGTCATGACGTGAAATGAAGTAGTTCATTGTTGCGTCCCTCATGTTAAGCCTTGCCCAGTTGGATAAGGATGGCTCGATTGCGCTGATGCGGAATTCAGACACAGTCCCGAGTATATGACAGCAAAGCGCTCATTTTACATACACCCTCTGCTCCAACTAGCTGTGTCATAATCCAGAATCACTCCCCAGTCACGTAGACCAGATATCTGACACTGTCTACAAGCACAGTTTCTCATCTGCCCGAAGATATGTGTTCGACTGTACGGGGAATAATCAACCATCCTGTGAGTCACGTCCCAGTTTCTTTGCAAACTTACTCTTACGTCCCTGTTCACGAGCATGGTCAACCCTAATCACCCCCCTCGCGACTCCCAAGCTCTCCGTCCCCCCCTGTCACGCTAGAGACTGATATAAAAAAAGGGTTGAATAACCCAACATCGCGGAGGGGGTCTATAGTGACTCCTAGTTTAGCTCTGCCTCGCGCTTGTGGACAAGGTTCAGAAAAGAACAGCTAGAGAGCTGAAAGGAGATATTGGATAGGTCCTCATCCGAGTTCATTTCGTTGGGTTCGCACTCCAGCAAGTTCCGCCGGTTTGGGTACACTGGCAACAGACAGACCTTTCTCCGCTACGACGACGGCAATCCATGGCAAGGGCTATGAACACCTGTAGGCTTTTTGTAGCGAGCCCGAGTAATGCTACCTGTGTCCTCCCTCCACAGATCTGTTTTCACAACAACTCGAACTCGTTGCGCTCTCTAGCCTGCCGAATCGGAGTTGTGTCAAATAGGAAGATCAGCAAGGGAAAGCATGGCCAGACGTATAGAATGGTATGATGTCCCGATATGTAAGCTTTGCGTCCCGCGAGGAGGCCCGGGCTTCTTTGCCAATTCCTACAACACTCCATGATCCACGCGTGGACCGGACGGTCCATGATGGACCACGGGCTTAGATATCAAATGTACGTGTTGTGCCCTGTACAGCATCCGCTGCCTCGTTTCCTTTGGTTCTTTATCCAGGTCTATGGTCACAAATGGCGCCCATTTTGGATAGTGCGCACCCAGGCTGGTCGTTTCCCCTAGCGCTTACAAATGCCTATAAACATTTGCTTTCAGGAACGTCGAGTCAAGCCCAGGGAATCTTCCTATTGGTTACGGTGGACCAGCGTGGCTTTTCAGCGTTCAGTGTCACAACACCAGCAGCAGAATGGCCGTAGCCCCACTGAGTGATGTTGCTACAACGACTTTGTCATAGTGAGCCGATTCTATTTATATAACGGGTAGGTGGTATGCCCACAAGTATCTTTTCATTGAAACGTCTCTGCGGCAACGTGTGATGCACCTTGACCCTGAATCTGCCTCTACGCGATCCGTAATGGTACGACTACACAATGTAGAAAAGTATGATAGATAAGCACAACGAGATACGTAGAGAGCATCGTTGCCTCCAGGCTGCCCAATCCGCAGATGAAGGGCATTATTCAACTAGGTAAGGTAGTTGACCCTTGTCCTGCAAACGTGTGTGTCTGCCATGATTATTGTCTGGTCGACATAGGGCGTGGGATTCTCCATCCGAGTTATTTTCCACCCAATCTCTTCATAGGCTGCTTCCCGTAGTGCCAATTCCGTGTCAGGAAGTTTTTCTCCTCGCTTCCCATCGCCTCGCTAAACGATGAACTGGCGACTCGTATCCTAGAGCAGAAAGGAATGTCAGTCGTGAGATATGCATCGGAAGACCGAGTACAGACAATCGGATGGGAGCTTGATAACTATAAACGTAAGTTGTGTCAGTAAGGAAGAGAGCACCACCACCTCTAAGGGACGTCTTACGAGAGGCTGCTGTCGGAACCCGCGTCTCTTCATTTCCTCGCTGATAGCAACGTTCTTAGTGGAAATTAGTGACTCTGTGAGTACACATACCGGAGGTCCCGAATGAGCTGCTGATAGGTAAGGCTGTTACCAAATTTTGTCATGCAATCAATGAATGCCTGTAGAATCGATGACATGACTCAGATCTTCCAAGTGGCAATCAACTGAAGGAAGCTTACCCATCGTAGAGCACCACCTCTCCTCGTCTCAACGGCTGTCTGTCTATCTTTACAAGCGCTTAGAGATATCTGCAGGAATATTACAGGAATCACTCTCGCTTAGGAAGAGAGCACTTACAACGTCGGCATAGCTTGACTTCATGCGGACAACCTCTGATTTCTGTGGGTGTTTGAACTTTTTGACGACGCCACCTGAGTTATACTTTACAAGATACATCAATGCGATAAAAAGCGGACTGGAAGAAGAGGTCACGTACCATATAGGGGAGATCTGAAATACCATGGTAAGGTCAGCAAATCGTATGCGTTGAACGCCAACGAACCAAGGAGGGTCCCAGAATGACAAGACTGGATAGCTTTTCAGCAAATGCGCGAATCAGAGTGTATCTGGCTCACATCGAAGATCGCAGTCAAGCGACACAGCGGCGGAAGAGGCTTCACGAGGATGTCATGCATGAGCTAAGCGACTATTTGGTAAATATGCGATTGTTTGTTTGAAACAGCCTACGTCATCGACAATGAGCCCTGGCGTAGATGGAGTCGCATTTCTGGAGTCGCCACGGTAGTCCACGGCACAGATGGCTAATAAAGTTTGATCTTATCATAAGCACCTACTGAAAGGGACACAGACATACACTCATCGAAGCCATCGGGCTCGTCCCCATTCAGGTCCTTGATTTGTTGGCCATGACCAGAAACTGAGTAGTGGGCCATGCGAAAGCTGTTAATGTACGGACCCCGTTAGTCTGAGTCTGATCACTTACAATAAAGGAATAAGGAGTCGTGTGGTTGGGCATCATAAACTAATGCTCTCATCTCTCTTAACTGATGATATGTAAGGCCAAGGTAAGAGTAAGACCAACACCTCATGAGGGACTCACGATATTAGCCTTTGTTGGAAGATTCTCCGGATTACTTTCGTCGGTCATAATGCGGACGTCATTGTGTGTAAATCCCAGGTTAGCTAGAGAGACAATAAGAGCAAATACGGTGTCACATAAAGGATAGTAGTACTCCAAAGAAACTTTGCCATGCCAAGTGCGTCCTCGACGCAATGCCTTAACCGAAAGGCGTGGTCTGGATGCCGAACGTAATTGATCCCAATCTTAGATTAGATACTTATAAGAACCAGTGTACGGTTCCCGGTTCTCTACTACGTACAACAAGCGCCTTCCGTTTCCCTGTGCACTGAGAATAGGGCTGTGGGTTTGGCATATGGGTCTGCGGTGCCAAATTGTGTCCGCCATTCCAGCCAAACGGTTGTGGTTCGACCGGCAACCCTGTTGTAGAGGACAAGTGCATTAAGACTACGATAAGGGAACGACTCAGAGGGAACGTGTGTATATACCGTGTCGCAGAAATGTGCCTGAGGGTGATGAGTGACTGGTGTGGGTTGGGATTCTGTCGCTCTTCATTAGGTACTGCCACAAGAAAAGGTAAATTGAGATACTTGCCCGTAGTACGGCCCTCGCCCTGCGTTTTGGACAGCAGCAGGGCTTTGATGATGTGAGCTGGTCGCAATCATGGGTTCCGGGATTTGCTGAGCAGGGAAGTTATACGGGTGAGAGGGATAGGGTATGATGGCGAGGTAGGCCGGGTACGGCAGATCAGGGGCTAAATGGGGGCCTTGACCCAGGGTTTGTTGTAAAGGCATGTCATGTCCCATTCCTAGTTGCGGTCCATACGGCACAAGCTCTTGAAAATGCGCACCCCCGTGGCCAAATCCATTTGTCGGGAAGGGTGCTTCACCCTGCGATGCATAGTATTGCGGTGGTCCGAGGTATACATCATGCTGAGGACCTGCCAGTGGACCAGGCACGTTCCTAAAAGGAAGTCAGCACACTGACACCGCCGCGTACAGTTACTTTGCCCGTACGGCTCTGGAAAGGAACGTCGGTGTCTACAGAACGTAAAATGATTTTAATAGGCACAATGTACGCAAATGGCAAAGGTCTCAAGACTCACCCGGACTGAGGCTGCCACGCTGGCGGGTAGCCAAAGACATTACAATAATCGTCTTGCATTTTCAGAGGCCCTTGGCGGATGAGGGTGATTGTAAGCGGGACAAAGGAGAGATGCATGGAACGCCGTTATATTTATCTATTAGATGTCGCGTGAGCACAGCAAGGGACCCAATTACTAGTACAGGTGTTCCTAGCATTCGATCACCAGCGGGAAAGCAGTGTCAGTGAGTCTGATGAGAGGAACCCTGACAACCCAACAAACGCGGCACCCTTTCGAAGAACTTGAATGCGCCTTCGAGTGGTAGAAGCCATTGATAATAGAAAGCTTAAAACCCTGTTGGAATGTAAGACATGCCACATCGCGGTGGGGTACTGTAGTGGTGGGGTGAACGGAAGCGGGGCACAGCATCAACAGCGGCCCGGGGGCGCGGCCGCCTGCCAATGCCCACGAGTCTTCTCCTCCTCATTTCTCCTCACAGCCCCTCGGCACAGCAAAATCCCGGAACTGATACTGCCTCAATACCTGTGCAAGACCACGGGTCTGTTCCCACTTTCCTTTCAACTTTCCAATCTCACCACCACTGCCTCATTCTTTCCATTCAAACCTTTTTATTTCACCGCACTGCCTTTCCTCCTTAGCTTTTTGCTTACAATCACAAACAATGCATCGATAGGCACACCACTCGTGTATTTAAAACCCTTGAGGTCGTCGAGGAGGATAAAAGCAAGTGGAATTTCGGACCCTCTTTCGTGTGTGTGTTCGTCTCTTTGTCCTCTGGTCTGTCGTATCTCTCTCTTCGTCCGAAAACGGTTCGGCTGTGACCTGGCCATGATGCGCTGAAGTTGTGAAGTCTATATTATTATCCGGCCTGTCTGGCGACACACCCCTACTGACGAGGAGCTTGTTCTGGTACCCGTTTTGGCGCGATCGCACCCAGCAAGGTGGTGTACCATTTTCACTATGAGGGCGGAACAGTGTTCGTCATGGCAGAAGTGATGTCGTGTAGGTGTCCGTGTGGTGAGGACCAAGGAGAGATTTCCGCCTTGGGCGAGGGCTGGCGTACACACTCCGAGCGACAGTGCCGTGTCCCGGAAAGAATTCTCGCCCTTGTGCGCTGGGGTCATCACTTTGACCCACCCCTGCTAGTCCCACTATTTTCAGTATAGACGTATCGGACAGGTTTTCTCTCTGCTACGGCGGTGGCGGTCATCGGCGAGGGCTGTGAACAATCGCAACGAGCTTGAACTGTCTCCTTCCCACGTCGATGACAAACCCCTGGTAGCTGCGCCGCTCTCTCCAGCCTGCTGAACTGGAAGTGTGTTAAGCAGGAAGACCAGCAAGAGAAAAGCATGAGCCGAAGTGTAGGATGGAATGACGTTGTATTCTTATGCGTAAGCTTTGAAATGAGCCACGTCCCGCTGGAAGGCTTCCTTCTTTTCCGAACTTCTACGGCACCCAATGGTCAGGCGCGCCTCGCGTGGACTGATTGGTCTGCGATGGATTACGGGTTTAGATCTGATACCAGATACTGTATGTATGTTGTGGCCCAATATCCCCTGCGTCGTTCCTTAGCATCCTTTTCTAGACAAATGGCGCTCATTTGGGGATAGGTGGTCGTTTCCTTGGCACTCACGGAAGTCCATAAGTATTTCTTCGAACGACGAAGGCGATGGTAATGACCTGAGGTCAAATCTAGTGTGTCCCGATGGACGGACGCGGCTTTTCAGCAGGTGTCGTAGCACCGCTTAAGGATTTCGTCGTACTAAGCTGTGGGGGGGGCACCCTTTGGACCTTTTGTCTTAACTTACAGAGTCAGAATGCCAGTGTCACGTGGACTATACCATTCGAATTTGTCAACATCTTTCCACTGTGAACATCTTTGAGAGTGTATGTTAATTCAATCCACTTCCCATCTGGGATCCACCACGATAGTTCGGCTGTACAAACCAGAACCCCACGACAAAAATGCATATAAGTATACGAAGGGGTATCCCGCCCCAAGTCGCCCACTCAGCAAGCCACTAAAGACCGACAATCGACCTTTCTTGCTCAATCGCCACCACCCGTAAAACCTCCTCATCCCGCACGTACCCTGCTCCAGCCAAGGTGATTGGGCCTGCCGCCACCATTGCCTAGCTATCGTGGGGGGGAGGGGGCGGATGTGCTCGGCGGTGGGACCCGTAAGCTAAAGCGAACGGACCAAAGAGGTGATGGGGACATGGAATGTCCCGTATCACCCAGTTTCCATCCTATTTCTTGATGATCGGCTTCCCGTCGTGCCGATGCTGTGTCTGCAAGGTTTTCGCTCAATTCACCCGTCGTCTCTCTAAACGATGAACAGGAGGTTCGTATCCTAAAAGGAAAAGGGTGTCAGTCACGAAGATGTACATCGGATGCCTGAGGACTAACAATTTCGTGGGAGCTTGAGAGCTATGTACGTTGGTCAGGGTCAGTATTAAAAAAAGCATTGCGACATCTGGGAGGCGTCTTACTAAGGGGCGTTGAGGGTACCCTCGTCTCTTCATGTCCTCGCTGATAACAATGTTCTTAGTAGCAATTAAGGGATGCTATGAGCGCACACACCGGAGGTTCCGAATCAGCTGCCTGTAGGTAAGGTTATTTCTGGACACTGTCATGGACTTGATGAATGCCTGAGAAATTGATGGCATGGCTCAGATCGTTTCAAGTTGCAATAGGCTGAATGAAGCATACTTGTCGCAGGGCGCCCCCCTTGGTCGTTTCTAGGGCAGTCTGACCATCTTTACTAGCACCAAGAGACACCTACAGAACCATTACAGGAGACACTCATTCAAGAAGACAGGACCCACGACATCGGCGTAGCTTGACTTCAACCGCAAAACCCTCAATCTGTTTGGATGTCTGAATTCTTTGGCGACACCATGCGCGTTATACTGTGAAGAATATGTCATTGAGAGTCAGAGCAGCCACGAGAAGAGCATGCATACAAGATAGGGAAGATCTTTAGTTGGATATGGTGAGGTCAGTAGATCACATGTGTTGGACAGCGACGAACCAAGGAGGGTCCCAGAATGACAAGACTGGGCGGACAACCCGTCAGTGTGCTCACGGGACAGAGGGGAACTGGCTCACATCGAAAATGGCAGTCAAGCGACACCTTAAGGGAAGAGGAATCACCATAATTTCGTGCATGATCTAATGAATTCAAGGAACCGATTGGTAAGTAGGTATGCTGTTGTTCAAAGTAGCTTACGTCGTCGACAATGAGTCCACGTGTGTCAGGCTTCGGGTACGGATCGTTGCCCAAGTAGTCCATGGCGCAAATGCCTAATGATTTCGTTCATTACAGGCATTCTACTGAAAAAGCATGGAAAGAACGGACACTCGTCCAATCCATCGGATTCGTCGCCGTTCAAGTCCTTGATCTGAATGGCGTGACCAGAAACTAATCCGGGAGTCGATGAGAAAAAAGTGTGTCAATTCGTACGGACTCAGGCTATATGATCACGCACAGTATAGGAAGAATGAGTCGTGGGGTTGCGCATCATGAACCAGTGCTCTCATCTCCCTTAACTGACGAAATGTAAGGGTGAGAATAAGGGCAGCACCCCACACGTGGGACCTACGATATTTTCCTTCGTTGGCAGATTCCACGGCTGACTTTCGTCAGTCATGATTGTGATGTGTTCGCGTGCAAAGCCCAGATTGGCTAAAGGGTGTATAAGAGAAAATATGATGTTGCGCAAAGAATTGCAGCACCGCAAAGAAAGTTTGCCATGGCATACGCATCTTCGACGCAAGACCGTAATCGAAAGGCGGTATTTGGATGGAAAGCATAATTGATCCCAATCTTTGACGCTTATGAGAATCAGCATCTGGGGCCTAGTTTTTCTGCCACGTACAATAAGTGCCCTTCGCTTCCTTGTGCGGGGAGACATAAAGGGCTGAGGGACTGGCATTGGTGGTGGGAAGTTGCGATTGCCGTCACCAACCAAGTCAAACGGTCGTGCCTCGACTGGCAGCTCTGTTGTGGTTAAACAAGTGGATTAAGATTGCGACAGGGATATTAGGGAGTGTGTGTATATACCGTGACGCGGAAAGGAGCCCGAGGGAGACGAGGAAACGTTATGGCTTGACGACCTGTCATCCTTCTATTAGTTACTGGTTACTACTGCAAGAAAAAGTCAATTGAAGTACCACTGCTGATAGTAAGGTCCTCCCGACACGCCCTGAACTGGAGGGATGTTGGAAGGGGGACGGGCACGCGGGACGTTGGCTGGTTGGGCCGGACGGGGACCTCGAGCCATGGGGGGTCCAGAGGGATGGTTTACAGACACGCCGTGCCCTACGCCTGGTTGAAGCCTAGGGGACGCAGGAATTCCCGAACATGCACCCCCATGGCCAGCTCCGTTCCTTGAGTGGGTGGATTCACCCTGAGCATCGTGTCTGAAGTATTCACTGCGACCTTGTCCGGGAACGTTCCTGAGGAAGGGGAAATGAGCTTAAATAGGAACCTCTGATTGGATCTGTTCCCTACGCCTGTGGATGTCTACAGTAAAATAGGTTTAATGGGCGCAATGTACAAGGGGAAAGGTGCCATGACTCACATGGGCCGCCTCGCTGAGCGACCTGGGGTGTTATCGTAGTCGTAGGGCATGTCTCGCGTGGCGAGTATGTCAGTGCCAGAGATACCCAGTTGATCAGTCTGACTCCGTGGGGAGGGGAGAGGGGATACGTGGACCAGCCTCGTTTTTAACTGGGAGACGTCGAGTCATGGTGTCCCGAGCACAGCAACCGACTACACATCTCCCCAGTATCGGGTCACTGGTGGCTGGAATCCGGGAAAGACGAACACCGGCAACCCAACTTGAAGCGCCGCCGCGTCTGCGGCGTCCTTAGTCCAAGGACTCCTGTACCCTTCGGGCCAAACATCGTCATGAGTATACAGTAGCACAACTGGGAACAGAAGCCAATAAGCAAACAAGTTCATCTCGTTCAGGGGATGAGGATGGGGTATACAAAATACAAGACGACTTGGAGGGGCGGCATTCAATGCTGTCAGCACGCTCATGCTGTACAAATGTAGAAACAAACGAAACTATATTGCGGCCTATCACCGATAGTGTCTCCGAAGCCGAAGGTTGGCCAAAACTTTACCAAAAATGGTTTTATGTCATTTCGGCGTCTCTTTTCGTGTTTTTCTGCGCAAAAATCAATTCAAGCCTTCATGCAGCTTCATGATCACTTTCCGAATTCTGAGTTTCGGTTCCTACATCCCCCTTGGTATTTATCGCTGCAGACATTTAATCAGAATCAGATGGCCCTGATATTCCGTTTGGAGACAAATACCCGATCAACTCGCGCCATTCAGACGGCGACCGCGCCACCACTGTGGCGTTCCATCCACCACTACCCCAACAGCAAGACTTGCCCAACTATGTCCCCAAGAGCCAATCCCGAGGATCTACCCCCTGCTCAAGTTCCTCTCCTGCTAACTTAACAACTTCGACTCGGCACATCATTCTTCTTCCAACCCTCCTCCGAGGCGCCCTATGCCGCGGTCAAAATAGGTGCCTTCAAACCTTCGGTGCACTCAAACGTCAAGTCCGCGATGGGAAACTATGTTGTGTTTCCCGACGGAGTACTCGCGGTTAGACAATTTTGACAATGAGCTGGTAGAAGTGGAGAGTCATCGAAGAGGATATAATTTTGGTTCGTCACAGACTTCTTCTGTGTGTTCCTGTCACATATATCTTATTTGCCTTTTCTCACCTAGAAGGTAGTATCAATCCACCGTCGGGTGAGGCAAGCAACAAGATCCACCTCCAGTGACAACAGCTATCCTATCTCCACGGATTTTGCTGCCGGCCTGCTGGCAACCATCCCTTTGTATGCTGCAACAGATGAATCCACCTGCTGGCCCTGACATACCCCGACGGATTTTCCGGAGTTCCTCGGGTCTCTCTAAAGACACGGACGTAGATGTCTGGGGGTCTTATGGTTGCCCCTTGACTGTTCTTAGTCGCTGCCTCAAGCCCTTTATTCGGTTCGTGAGGCCTTTCGGTGACTGATGACTATTGGACCACGTGTCCTATCATGGATGCGCGATGTGCTTGATGAGAACCAACGCAGTCTGTCGGTACGACCCTCACTGTGGCTGAGCTGCCTCAACGCAATATTTATAGCGCGCCGTGGAGTTATGATCGCTAGAAAACGAAAACTCGATTGTACTGAGGTCCCGGTGATTCATTCACAAAGTAAACTATGGTAGCTGACCAGCTCACCCTGATAGAACTGTAGGCCCACGCTATCTCGCCGTGATCAATGAATGTGATCACAGTGTCGACTCCTTAGCCGGTTACGCGGGCGGTATGGTGTCGACCCAGGGCAAATGGTTGCCACTTCACTGCTCCCATCCCACCGAGGGTCCGACTGTGACTGGGCTTTAACGGTTTGAAGGTGGGGAGCTCGTATCCTCGTCCGTTTTTTTTGGCTCCTTGTCTAGCTCATGTCGTTGACGGAGGCACACCCTTGCTGACGAGGAGCCTTGTTCTGGTAATCCATCTTGGTCCGAACGCATCAAGCGAGGCAATGCACAACTCCCACAATGAGACGGAACATGTTCGTCATGGCAGAAGTGATGACGCGTAGGTGTCCGTGGGGTTAAACCAAAGGAAAATTTCCGCCGTGGGTAAAGGGTGACATGGCTAATAAGGTGGGTGATATGTGACCCGGAAAGCAGATAGATGGATTCCGCCTGAAGCGAAAAGGGGTATTTTTTTTTACCTAACATAGTCTAATGAGAATTCATAGACTAAGAAATACAATGGTTTTGTGGGTTCCGAAGCTCGCAATCTTGCAGGGTGGCCTGTAAATACTGCAATAATGCTTGTGCCCTCCACTTCCGCCCTCAAATTCAGAGGCCTGGGTTGGACCATCCGGCCCGCTATTCCGGGCATACGTCTCTCCTCTCAGCCACCTGGCATTTAATCTACAAACGCCCCCTGCCCACAGACCCGACATCGGGCTGGATATCTACGCTTTCCCATTCTTCCCTGAGATGATTTTTTCCGTCATATCGACAATAATCGACCCTGCTGTCGTTCAAGCCCCTCCTACGCCACTGGACTTCAATCACTGTCACCTCCCTCGCGAGTCGTTTCTCCCGTCATCTCTACCTCTACCTCCAATTCCGCTGACGACGGAATTTCAATTTGAAAGAGTTTTGCATAACTTAGCATCGCGGAGGAATCGATCTACGATGGCTGGACGACTGGCTGTTCTCGGTCTACGAGACAGATTCGGGAACGAACATTCAAATCGATGTGAAAGAAACACAAAAGGAATTCCCGTCTTTGTGTGTTGAGTTGAGACCATCCCTTAGACCCACTCTGGCTAGTCCCGCTAATTTCGGCACAGAGGCATCAGACAGATTTTCCTTTCTGCTTCAACGACGGCGGTCGTGCATCAAATCAAACCTTTTCGTTCCCGCACAGATCTCACAACAGTTGCGCTACTCTCTCTAACACGCTAAACTGGAAGTGGGTTAAATATGAATAGGAAGACCAGCAAGTGTATGCATGAGTCGAAGAGTTGATATGAAATGATGTCCCGATATGTAAGCTTTAAACGAGGCACTTCCCGCGGGAGGCTCGCTTCGCTGCGGCAGCCGGTGGTCACGCGCGCCTCGCGTGGAGAACTATAGACGGTCCAGACGGTCCACGATGGTCCGCGGGTTTGGGTATTAGGTGCTTCTGTTGCGGCCCCGTATCCTTTGCGTCGTTCATTTCCAGGCGTGTGGTCCCAAACGGCGCTCATTTGAACAGAACACACCTACCCAGCTACGCCAGGTGGTCGTTTCCCTTGGCACTTACGAAAGCCTTCCTTCGACGACGAAGAGGATGGCAATGACGTCAAGTCAAGCCCACTGTTTCCCTTTTTCCGGTGGCGGTGGACAAAGGCAGCTTTTCAACGTTGAGTGTCAGAGCACAAGGACCGTAACCCTCCTTAGTGACTTTGCTACAATTGCGACTTTGTCATATTCAGTCAGAGGGCTACAATTGTACTGTAGATAACTCGAGTACTGTAATACTATTCGAGGGTGTGCCCCCTGTTGCAAATGTCTCTGCTACAATGTATGATGCACGTTGATTCTGGGTTTAGTTTCTCTTCGCGATGAGCACTGGTACGGCTGCATTAACGCATGATAAGTAAGCATGACGTAGTACGTAGAGGGATCATTGCGTCCATCCTGCCCACTCCGCAGGTGAAGTGCACTATTCAACCAGGTAATCGATTCTTGTCCGCTTGTCACCGTCCTTCAAGATCATTATCCCGCGCATGGGCTACGCTGCGCGTATGAGGACGAATGTGCCCATCGTGACTATCGTTGGCCCGACGCAGGTGAGCACATGCGCAAAGATGGGAGTTGTAGGCCCATGCGAGCGGAAGACGGAGCGATGGGACGTAGGATTTTCCATCTGACACATTTCCATCCAATTTCTTGATAGCCAGCTTCTCGCCAGTGCCTATCCGGTGTCCGAGGGGTTTGAACGTCGCTCACCCACCCCCTTTCTAAATGAGGAATGGGAGGTCCGTATCCTAGAGCAGAAAAGAGACTCAGTAACTAGGATGTGTGCCGGAGGTCTGACAACTGACAATTTCATGGGAACTTGACAGCTACGGACGTAAATCAGAGTCAGTAAGAAAAAAGCGGCATGACCTCAGGGGATCCTCTTACCAAGGGCCGCTGCGGGATCGATCGATTTATCATGTCCTCGCTAATGGCAACATTCTCAGTAGCAATTAAGGGACACTATAAGCGCACATACCGGAGGTACCGAATTAGCTTCTTGTAAGTAAGGTCTTTTCCAAACGCTGTCAGGCACTCAATAAATGCCTGATAAATTGAAATCATGCATCAGATTGTGCAAGTAGCAGCTAGCTGAATGGGGCTTACCCGTCTTAAAGCGCCACCTCGGTTCGTCTCAAGAGCCTTCCTTCCGTCCTTCGTGGCACCCAGAGAGATCTACAGGATCATTACGGGGGGATACTCTCATTTATGGAGATTGTACATACAACATTAGCGTAGCTGGACTTCTGGCGCAAGATTCTTAATCTGTTCTCGTGTCTAAATTCCTTGACGACACCATACGCCTTATACTGTCCAGAATCTGTTATTGATATTCAGAGCGGACGTAAGAAAAGCGTGCATACCAGATAAGGAAGATCTTCAGTTGGGCATTGTAAGGTCAGTAAATTATGTGCAAGACACCGATGGCGACAAACCGAGGAGAGTCCCAGAATTACAAGACTGCGGACAACTTGTCAGAATGTTCATTCATCAGAGTGAATATGGCTGACTTACGTCGAAAATGGCCGTCAAGCGACACCCTGTCGGAAGCGGCCTCACCATAATTTCATGCATGATCTAAGGAACCGATCGGTAAACAGGTGTGTTGTTCGAATTAGTCTTACATCGTCAACAATGAGCCCAGGCGTGTCAGGATTCGGGTTTGGGTCATTGCTGAGGTAATCCATGGCACAGATGCCTAGTAAAATTCGGGTCATCACAGGAATCCAACCGAAAAGGCACAGCAAAAACGGACACTCGTCTAGCCCGTCTGACTCGTCTCCATCTAGGTCCTTGATCTGGACAGCGTGTCCTGAAACTAAACGGGATGCGATGAGGAAAAGCGTCAATGTACGGACTCAGGCTATATGATCACGCACAATAGATGAAGAACGAGTCATGGGGTTGCGCGTCATGAACCAATGCCGCCATCTCCCTTAACTGATGAGATGTAAGGGTAAGAGTAGGAGCAACACCTCACACGGGGGACTCACAATATTTTCCTTGGTTGGAGGATACCACGGAGAAAATTCATCCGTCATGATGCGGATCTCTTCACGTGCAAAGCCTAGATTGCCTAGATGGAATATCAGAGAAAATATAATGCAGCGTAAAGAATAGTAGTACGGTAAAGAAAGTTTGCTACGGCAAACGCGTCCTCGACGCAATACCATAATCGAAGACTGGGGTCTGGATGAAAAGTGTAATTGATGCCAATCTTAAATGCTTATAAGAATCAGCGTGTGGTATCTGTTCTTCGGCCACGTACGATAAGCGCCCTTCGTTTGCCTCTGCCTCCAAAATGGAGCCGTGCATTTGGCATCTGCGGTGGCAAGGAATGTTCATCTGTCAAGGTGAACCGTTGCGGCTGGACGGGCAACTCTGTCGGGGTGAACGTGTCGATTGAGATTACGACCAGGAAATAGGCAAGGGTGTGCACATACGCAGAGCTGTGCTGGCAGGTGAGGAGTAGACGGTGTAGTTCGAAGTCCTGTTGTTCGTCAATTACTGCCGCAAGAAAAGGTAAAATCGGGTACCATTGCTGATAGTACGGTCTTCCTAACGCATCCTGAACAAAAGCAGAGCCCTGACACTGTGAGCCGGTCGCAATCACAGCTACCGGGTTCCGCCGATGAGAGACGTCGGAGAGGCGAGGGGAATGTGCCACATAGGCCGGTTGGACTGGATACGGTTGATAGGTGGTTGGATGGGGACTTCGCTGTATGGGGGGTGATCTTGACGACACCCCATAACCTATGCCTGGTTGAGGCCAAGAGGACGCCGGGAGTTGCGGATATGCATCCCCATAGCCGGCGTCGACCCCGTTCCGTGTGCTTGGGTAGATGAATCCACCCTGAGGGGTGCTCATAAAGTATTCACCACTCGAAGGACCTTGCCCAGGTATGTTTGGGACGTTTCTAAGGAGGAGCTCAGCACAAACAGGCATTTAAACGTATGCGAAAGGAGTGGTCCTGTAACTCACATGAACGGCATTTCCTGCGGGTAGCCTGGGGCGTTGTGGTAGGACTCGTCGTCTCGCCGTACGGTACCAGATACCATTTGATGAATGTGACTCATGACGAAGGGGGAAGAGGGGAAGGGGGGGGTGGTTCACGAATTGACTCAATGTTTATCTGTTGTCTACCCGAGTCATTTCAGCACAGCAAATCCAACTACAGATGCTCCTGGTATCTGGCCGCTGGCCTTCACGCTAGTGGCGGTGGTCCGGAAAGTGGGAACCCCGTCAAAATAAGCGCCGCCATGTCCTTGTTCCAAGAATGCGCCTTCGAGTGGGTAGAAGAAAGCTGTCAAGAGCAGAAAGAACGACACCCGCAGCTTGGATAACGATGATGTTCCACTGTGATTATGACGGGGCCCATGCGTATCCACAAGGAACGTAAGGAAAAGCGCCAAGAAAAGTGGTAAAGTTCAATTTGCACCGCCGCCTGTCAGGAACCCGGCAGGCGACTCCAGAGGAATTCTCGTCCGAGCCTTTGGGTCCGTGGACGTCCCTTAGGTGCGCTAGACAGTCCCGCTCGTTTCATGATCAGTGCACAGGTATCAGAGAGGTCTTTTCTCCGCTACGACGATGACAGTCTCCGACAAAGGCTCTGAGCTCGAGTGACACCACCCATGTCCTCCCTGCACAGACCTCACAACAACTTGCTGCTCCATCAAGCCCTGTTGAATGGTACGAAAGATCGGCAAGGGAGGGTAAAGAGTGGATGGGCATGTCGAGTGGAATGATCATCATAATGTAGATTTGAAATAAGCTAGGCTCGGGCCGTTCCTGATCTCAGTCTCAAAAAGATCTCAATCTCGTCACTGCGTCTCGAGATCTCGTGGACTAAACGGTTCAGAGGCTTAGATACCAGATGATATCTCTGCATAACTTTTTTTTTTTTTTTGAAAGCGATGTATTCTCACTAAGTAGCTACATAAACTATCTATCGAGAAAACTGCCAGGTAGCGGAGAAGATCATTAGCCCCATTTGGCGCGCTGTAGCCAGACCGCTAGGACCGGGGTGAGGGCAAAATGTTTTTACGCACGTCCCAGCTTGGGGATAGTGTGGGGGGCTCAGGGTTGCGGCTCATGCATGGCCGGGACCTACTACCCACTAAAACTTCACTCATGTCCATCCATTTGTTTGGGAGGTCCCCCTCTTTTTCCAGGACATGTTCCCAGGTGTTTACTGCAAGGTTAGTAAACCCTTTCTTTGGTTTAATCTTGATGCAAATATTTTTCCATCTGTGAGTCTTGTGTCAATCGCGCAGTACCATCCGGATCAGATTTTGATCACTGTGCTCTTCTCTCTCGCAGCGCAATACCCATTTCAAGGGGGCAGACTCAGAGCGGAGGAGGCAAGAGGCCATGGCGTGGGATAGGACGATCTACAAGGTGCGTGGTTGTTTGGTTGCTCGTGGCGCCGCCTTCTGACTGGTTTTGGTGCGGCCAGTTGAGGATGCCAGGGACACCCCGCTCCAGTGCTCCCGAGTCCTTAACTGTGCCCTTCAAGACGGTCAGCCTCCGTTGTGTCCACTTCGTGACAGCGTCTCAAGTTTACGCTTGCTCGGTCGTGCCCAACTCATCGTCTGCATTCGTTCGGGTTCCCTTGCTGTGATGCGTTGATTGTGCTCTCCCTTTCGCAGCAGCGCGTCGATTCACGCTCTCCATTTCGCGGTGGCACCTCTCCCTTTGTGCCAGCCCTCTGGTGGTAGCATCTTGAGCTCTCGCTCGCCCTCTTGCAGCGGCGTGTCGAGCCTTGCCTTGCAGTAGCGTTCTGCTGCGCCCTGCTTCATCCTACGCCCCGGGCTCCAACGCCTGTAGGCAATGGTGATTATTTTCATTCGCACATGTCAACATTCAAGGCTTCGACTACCCTCGCATTGGTGTTCGTGACTGTACATGTAAGAGCATGATGGTTGAGGTCTCCGGGGCTGCCCAAGAAGACAGGTGAGTTGGCACTCCCTGATTTCTCCAGGACTTCCGAGGGTAAAGCGGGCGGTTTCAGGCTTTCAGGGGGGAAGGGGATCTTCCGTGGTGCACTGCTCGGAGGCAGTACCGCCTCCGCATGGCAGGTTGCGAGCGAGGGTTTTACTTAGAGAGGATGGAGATGAGAAGTTGGTAGGGGTTGATAGGGCGGCATGCTACTCGCTCTTTGCATTTGGTATATTCGACGGCCGTTGCTGCTCAGTCAGAGGCCAGAGGCGTGCTTACGGCCGTGTAGACATGCGTGACGATGAGTGACATGGGTGTGATGGACGGTCACGAGAGGTCTCATGTTGCCATGTGCAACACCCATTACTATATCTCCCAAGACGACGGTGCATCCTCTGTATGGTCTCAAAATGAAACGAAATGGCTCCTCAAGGGAGGGATAGGATGACAAATGTATGGGCCAAGGTGTGTGGTTGGTGGTGCCTTCTTCTGACTGGTTTTGGTGCGGCGAGGTGAGGTTTTCCAGGGGTTGTACATTCCAAGGCGGCAAAATCTCCCACGTCGTGTCCCTCGCCGCCAGCACCCGACGCTCCGCCGCCGTCCAAGCCCGTCCTGGCTCCCGATCCCCCAAATCCGGCACCTGTCATGGGCAAACCGAGACCGAGACCGCCACGGTTGCAAAACCCGCCCACGCCGAGGCCGTTGCTCCCTCCCGCGATCCCCAACTGTTCCAGCGCGCCAGACATGCCGCCGAGCCCACCGCTCGGACTACCCGTGTTCATGAGCGCGTCGCCGAGACCCACGCCAACGCCGGCACCGGGCCCACCACCACCCAGCGCAAGTTGCATAGCACACTGCTGATTTTGCTGCGCTTGGTGTTGCTGTTGGGCGTGGGCGGCCTGCTGCCGTTGTTGTAGTTGCTGCAACGACGTCGGCTGGACCAATAACCCACTTGCAATCGCATTCGCCTGGCTCCCAGGTACGAACGGGTTAAGTTCTCCCTGTTTGAGCCCCACCTATGTAGCCGGATACTCGTGCGTGGTTCAATCCTAAATAGACGGTGGACGATGCTGATTGAGTCTGATCACCCGGTGGTTTCCGCTGTAGTGACGATGGCATAGTAGATTGGTGGTACGTGGCTGTATGGAACTGCGGGAGCCCAGTATGGGTTCCTGTTCACACTCACCAGAGGGTTCAGTGCACGACGATTCATCACCCTTCCCTCTTTTTTCGCCTACCTTTCGACTCCTCTTATATTCGGTACGCTTTTCCTTCCTCGTTCTTTTGCGTTATTCCCTGCATCAGGTACAGAACTCACACAGGGTGAACAGGCCTCCCTGAGATGTCTCCTTTCCCTCGTGATCGACGTCCTCTTTCTCCTCGCCGGCCTTACAACCTTGTCAACTCCAAGTCATGTGCCTACCTTCAAAATCCCTACGTCACCAATGTAACTGAGCACGGTCCCGTATCTGCTTTCGGCTAAGACGCACAGAAAGAGCAACCATCCAGCCCCTTTAGCGGCGAACCTGCCAGTGCAGCACCTCTCGACATACCTACGGTTCAAACATCGGTTCGTAGGTCACCCAGTCATGCTCACAGAATGAGCCGGCTGTTTCATGGCAGCAAGACAGACCCAAAATCCAACGTGGCAAGGCACAGGGTGTGGTGTCTCGTCCGCATGTGTGTGCCTGATCTCATCGAGAGCCACGTGGCCACTCGACCTCTGAGCGTGAGTGACCCGCACTCCAATCGCATTTGCTCGATCTCACGGCTGAGGGATGCGTTATTCCTCCCGCCATAAGCTGACGTCGCATTACGCTGAGGGCTACAAGAAGCTCTGGGCCGTCCTACTTTCCATCCTCATACGGACGTTGGAAACCTCGTTAAACGCGTCGTTCGCCTTCACTATTTCAGTATCCACACTCAGAGGGTTTGACAGATTATCTCTGTCTCCAAAACTCTCAGGCGAAAGGCGATCCCAGAACTTGCCAGAATCAGTGGGGTAAGTTTGACGTAATGGGCTTTGGGGGCGTGGCACCGTGTGAGAAAGGGCTCCAGTGTACGTCGTCACATTCGGTGCCATGGCAGTCCCGAGCAGAGGAACGACGCTGACTTGGACACATTTCTCATCCAGGGGATTCATGCTCATGGGGTGTTCCTTGATGCGACATCTCAAATCAGTACCGCCCTCGTAAAGTCGATGATCTCGTCGTCGTCGTCGCCGGGACACCGGGCTATAGCCCAAACCTAGTTTTTATCGACGTCGAGAAGACATCGAAATTCATGATTATAGTCTACACCGGTTACTCACCGTGTCGTTGTGCATAAGCGTTAAAAGTTTTAAAGTTGGCAATGGTAGTCCGGAGATGAGACCTGAGGCTTGAGACAGTCCTGTGTGGTAGGGCGTGCTTGGAATGGTTGTGCTGAACGATTGATCAACCCGACCCAAGCGTGGGTGTTTGAAGTTGCTTGGCTCTCACCGGCCATCCATTCTTGTTCATCGAGATTTAGAAAGGAATGAATACTAGAATTTGACCCAAAAAAAAAACGAAGTTGAATTCGTTCCACTGCTCGCAAATCATTCACTAGCTACACATACGTCCAATGTCAATGCTGCACACCCTAAAGGCCCCATGGATCCTCCAACCATTCCTGCTTCCCTAACTCCAACGCCCTCTCCTTGACGAGGTCAACCGCAAAGCGCTGAGCAGTCGTAAGGACGTCGCTGCCTGCTGAGTCTTTGATCAGACTCAATATCATCTTCGCATTGTATATATGGCACTCCTGTTCCTCAGCCTGGAAGTTTTGGGCGTTGTGGGTGGTTTTGTGTCTTTGATATTCATCTACACGCCCACCACGCCATCGGCAACCTGGAGATGAGCAATACAGCCAAGGGGGAAGATGGAGCGACATGAGGTGTCGTTCCAACTCTTGTCTTCTCTTGAACGACGTCCCACACTCGAGACAAACCAACGTTTGCTGCTTCGAGTTCAGCAGGTAGAGATGGTGAGAGTGCGTCACTGGACCACGTTTGTGAGAAAACAGTTACCTGATTCGAACCTGCTCCGGAGGAGCCCCCAACCCCAGCGGTACCATAGTTAACGTGCTGTTGCATGGGAATTCTGTGGGCCTCAATTAGGGAACCCTATCTCTCAGGTAGAGTGTGGGCGTACAAATTTTGGCAGTAATCGAGGAAGAGTTGGCGGGAGTGTTTGTTGTTGTTTGGTTGTCTTGTTCTTTCCATTTGTAACCCGACGAGAGAAACGCCTCCACCATCCTGGATGTATTTTGGCCTGCCCTGTCAAGCTTCTTGGCCTCGAGACGTCTTTCAATCTAATCCAGATTCATCAACCTATCATGTTGAATACGGTCTCATTTGATCTGCTAGCCCTGTCTCTGTAGAAATCGGGGGACGGAAGTGTACGGGCGCTTATGTAGTTTGCCCCCAGATTCCCCGAAGAATGTTCCCATCTGCGACGCAGCCTTCGATCGTCCAAGTTGTTGCTTAAAGAAGGTTAGCCCTCAAATTTCTCTTCCCGTGAAATATCCAGGACAGAGTTTCGTAGCGTGCCTCTAGCCTAAGTCCACTTCCGAGTCCCATGCAAGGTAGTTCCGCTCGCAATCTTGTAGACCAGTGTCCAGCAGAATCCAAGGATTGCGTTTCAGACCGAGAAGCTCTTGGTTTCGTGTGGGTCATGAAGTCCTACAGTAGCCCAAGTGCCGCCATGCCGTTCGGGGACGATCACCAGGGACACCTGATGAGTCGTGGAGAAGACGTGCAGGGCATCTAAGAGTCAGGTGAATAGTTGGTATTTCTGTGTGATGTCCTACGTTGCGTGGCCTGGCTAGCCCTTTGACCCTCTTGAAGTGGAGTCTTCATGGCCTCACCCCCCAGACATTATGATGACGACATCCTCACTTCGTGGCCGCCAGGCTGTTCATCCTCCCGTTGACCCGCCTACGAATCCTAAGCCACCTACGCGATAGCAAATATGCACGGTCCTTCAGTGATGCAGCAATGAAGTCGATGACCGACGTACCCGGTCGCTACCCTGTTCAGTCACAGGGGCCAGTTAGGATCTACCTTCTCCCTCATGCAATCGATATACGGCGGAATGCGGGAGGTAAAGGGGAGCTGGGATGGGCGCGCTTTCCCTCCATTTGGGGGAAGAGGCAACGAGGTAGCTACTATAAGACAAAAGGAGGAGGCAACACACGAGGGAATGAGAGTGCTTAGTGGAGTTAGAGGTCCTGGAACAGGAGGTCGCGGTAGAAGGAAACCCGGAGTCGAAGATGCCATGATTCGTTAATTCCTCTTTTTGGAAGCCGCGTGATTCCCCCCCCCAGCCCCTCCCTATTTTCCTCGCCTACGATAGTGGTGGCTTAGAGAATGGTCCTAAAAGCACACCATCTCTATACCTACTTTCAAAAGCTAAAAGCATGGTTTGAACCCACACCTTAGTTGAATTACGAACAACCAAGTGGATGTTGGAGCCTCGCATGAGCGTTCCGAACCTAACGTTTACCCAAACAAACCCGAAAGAGCACCGACTAAGTCGCTTTCGAGCAAAAAATAAAATAAAATCGTCCTAGGTACTTCAAGTGCGTAGCTATCTCCTACGTACAAAGTAACGAGGACATTAACCAACTATGCCCACTTCCTGTGCATGCAATATGTCAACCGACTGGGGGAGCGCCCAAACTCATTACTTCAACCTCAGGGCCACTGGCACAGGCCCATAGCTAGCTAAGGGATGGCATCTGGGTCTGCCGCCACGATAACCCTCTTATTGGCAATTAGCCTCCACGATTCACCTACGTGGGAATTTAGACAGCAGGGAGAAAGACCTTGTTGAAGAATGACCTTGGGTATATGTTACAAATGAAGTCCCACGGGTTCAAATGACCCCGATCAAGGTGATACCTCGGCGAGCCCACTAGTACAAATATATTTTCCATCGTAAGTAAAGACATGCCTTACGCTCAATGTGTTATCATGTCGGGATCTCTTTTCTCTTCGCAATCCCCTGTGAATTCGGCCGAAGAACGTAGAAAAGCGCGATAAATAAGCGCGACAAAACACGTAGACGTATCGTTGCCTCCAAGCTGACCCATTTGGCTGAAGGCCATTCCATCAGGTAATTGATCCTTGTCCACCTGTCACTGTCCTTAAAGCCCCTTCTGCCGCGTATTCATGGCTATCGTCTGGCCGGTCGACGCAGGTACGCACATGCGCGAAGGTGGACACCGTGGGGCACAGGAGCACGATGGGATTCTCCACCTAGACATTGCTATCCAATCTCTTGATGGACAGTTTCTCGTAGTGCCAACTCCAAGTTCGCAAGCTTTGCACTTCGCTCACCCATCGCGTTTCTAGATGATGAAATTATCACCTGTATCCTAGAGCAGGAAGGAATGTCAGTCGTGGGATGCACATCACGGGTTCGAGGACCAACAATCTTATAAGCGCTTGATAGCTATGTGCGTTGGGTTAGAAAGGAGAATGCGACGCAACCCCTGAGAGACCTCTCACCTGGGGTTGCTGTTCGAGCCCTTGTTGCTTCATGTCCTCGCTGATAACAATGTTAGCGACAATTTGCGACGCTATGATGACACATACCGCAGGGTCTGAATCAGCTCCTTGTAGGTAATATTATTTCGAGACGCTTTCATGCAATCAATGAATGCCTGTGAGATTGATGGCTCAGATGCAAGCTGCAGTCAGTTGAATGAAGCTTACCCGTCGTAGGGCACCACCCTTGGCTGTCTCAAGACTTGTCTGACGATCCTTGCTAGCACCCAGAGATATCTACCGGCGCATCAAGGTGACACCCTCGCCTAAGAAAAGTGTACTTACAACATCGGCGCCGCTCGACTTCGTACGTTTTATGATACGTTTTATGATACGCTTTATGATGCACGAGATTCTGAATTTGTGTGGGAGTTTAAAACGTTTGACAGCACCATTCGAGTCATACTGCATGAAATACGTCAATGCATCTCGAGGCAGACTTGAAGGAGGTTCTACAGACAAGATAGCGAAGATCTAAAATATTATGGTAAGTCGGCAATCACAAGCATTGGACATCAACGAACCAAGGAGGGTGCCGGAGTGACAAGCCTGCAGAAGGTTTTATATGTGTGTTTGTAATTTACAGTGAATCGGGCTCACGTCGAAGATGGCAGTCAGGCGACACCGTGACGGAAGAGGCTTCACCAAAATTTCATGCATGAGCTGAAACGATCAAAGGAACGATTGAGTAAGCAAATACGCGATTGTTTGAAGCAGCTTACGTCGTCAACAATCAACCCAGGCGTATCAGGGGTCGAGTGTTCCTCGTCGCCGAGGTAATCGATGGCACAAATGCCTAATAATATTTGATCTCATAATAGGCATTCCACTGAAAAGGCCAGAAACTTACACTGATCGAAGCCACTGGATTCGTCTCCATTCAGATCTTTGATCTGTTTAGCATGGCCGGAAACTGAGCGGGATCCGAAAGAGAAACCCGTCAATGCATGGACACACAGGTGACATGATCACTGACAATAAAGAAATAAGGAGTCGTGGGGTTGGGCACCATGGACCAACATCCTCATTGCTTCTAACTGACGAGATGTAAGGGTAAGAGTAACACCTCGCATTGACACAGGGACTGACGATATTGTCCTTGGTTGGACTATCAAACGGAGAGCTCTCATCAGCCATGATGCGGACATCTTCATTTGCAAATCCCAGGTCCTCTATGGGGAGTATAAGAGGAAATACGGTGTTACGTAAACGAAAAGTGGTAACTTACCGCGAAGAAAGTTTGCCATGCCATATGCATCTTCGACACCCTGCCTCAACCGAAACTCCGAGTTTGAATGTATTGTGTAATTTATCCCAATCTAGGTATTCATGAAAAGCAGCTCGTTTTCGTTTTTTTCTGACACTTACGATAAGAGCCCTTCGCTTCCCTTTGCACTGAGAAGGGGGCTGTGGGACCATTATCAGCGGTAGCAAGTCGTGTTCGTTGGTCATGTCGAGTCCTTGCGGTGAGACTGGGGACTCTACTTTCGTGAATGAGTGGAGTGAGATTATGACAAAGTAATGAGTGAGGGAGAGTACATACGTGGAAATGAGCCTGTACTCGGAGGCGACAAGAGACCAGGTTGGCTTGAAGTCCTGTCATTCGTCAATTGACAATCAGGCACTGCCACAAGGAAAGGCAAATTGAGCTACCATGGCTGGTAGTACGGTCCTCCCAACGCGTCCCGAACGACAGCAGCCTGAGGGCCCTCGTACTGTGACCTGCTCGTAATCATGGGGTCCGGGGACTGCTGATAAGCGGGGCCGAAGGTATAAGGAGGACCTCGCGCGTTGGCTGGTTGGGCCGGATACCCTGGACCGAAGGCTGGAAGAGGACCCACGGCGGGTTGTCCCACAGATGCGCTGGCCCACGGGTCTGGGCGAAGCCCGGGGAGCAGATGGACTTGGGAGCATGCACCCCCATTGCTGGCTCTGGTCCTTGGGTAGGTGTCCCCACCTTGTAACCCTCTCGCAACCATGGGGTCCGGGTGGTGATGGGCGGGGCCGAAGGTGTAAGAAGGACTTGGCGCGTTGGGTGGTTGGACCGGATACTCTGGATTGAAGGCTGGACGTCCATCCACGGCGAGTTGTCCTACAGATGCGCCGTCCCATGTTTCTGGTCCGAGTCGAAGCCGGAATAGGGGGACTTGCGAATATTCACCCTCATGGCTGGCTCCGGTCCTTGGGTAGGTGGCTCCACCTTGAAAGGCATCGTAACCAGAGTATTCACCGCTGAGAGGGACTTGGCGAGGCACGTCCCTGAAGGAGTGGGAACTCAGCACAAACAGGCACCCACAAATAAACACTTTTCCCTACGCTTCTGGCAGTAAGAACGACGGTGGACTACAGAATCAATGAATTTGATGTACACGAAAGGCAGGTTCCCGTAACTCACCTGGATTGCCTAGTCGCCGGCGGGTAGCCTGAGATGTTATGGTGATAGTCGCTTGGTGGCATGGTTTACGACGCCGCTTAAGGAGGGTGAACGGGACTAGTGTAGACATGCGCATGGACCGCCTTTTTATCTGTTTATCGGACATTTCTTGAGCATAGCCAGCAAGGGACCGTTCTTAGTACCGCCGGGCCCGGTTAAGGCAGTGTCGGCGATCGGAAAAATCCCTACAATTCATGCACCGCCATGCCGCGTTCCAAAAATATGCTCTCCTTCGAGAGAGCGAGCGCCCATCGACGCCCATCATCGAAAGCGCGGAAAGAAACCTCATAGCCCTAAATAACGGGAATGATCTAATTGTGCAGGGTTTCAGGCGTATGCGCACAAATACAGTCCAAGAATGACATTCAAGTTTACACTACCACCACCCGTAGGGGGTCGTGCCTTGTACTTGTGCTAACTTTACAACCCAGCCGTCAACGGGAGAAATTACGGGCTCACAAAACAAATTGTAGGGACGTGTCCTATTGAGGTGTGAGCAACATGACTTAGGAGTGAAGCCTTACGTACGATGGGGTGAGAGCTAGAAAGCTGAGTGGATCGAAGGTGAGCCAAGAGTGAGCAGAGAGAGAAACGGTATTTTTGCTTACCTGCGGCTTCTGACTATATTTCGCGCGCAAAATGTTCCTGATAACACTATGTTAGACATCGCGTGTGCGCGCGAAAGAAGGTTCTTACCGAATAGTCACGAGAAGTTGCTGATAAGTCTGATGCGGCTGCTGGGCTGAGAAGGTATGTCAGTTAGAGTGTCCATGGCCCTATAAGGCGGGGAAGTTTACTGAGAGCAAGTATAAAGGCCTATATAAAAACGCATTAAACCATGAAAATAAACAATGTACATGTCGCTTACATAGCTCATGGCGCCAGTAGCTTCACCACCCTCGACGGCATCTGCGCTTGTCTGAGTGTCTTTGCATCCGCTCCATGATATCTACACATGCTTTTGAGCCACTTCAAAGATCAAAATGAGACTTTACGCACCACATCAGCCGGACTTGTCTTCGTCTGACGTGACCTCTCTGTTGCTGATCTTCCGGAGGTCGCAGTCCTGACGAAACCGGTGACATTACGCAAGACGCCACCCATATCACCACGCGAATAGGACGACACTGCGCCGAGGAGGCCCTGACCGGCCTCCAACGCAAGGTTAGGCTCCTTTATTTTACCCTCTGTAGAGTACTGAGACGCGAGACGCTGTGAACTGGGGCAGTGGACACAATTATAAGTCGCGTACGATGTATGGTAGATCTTCGCGGCGACAGCATTAGACAGTGCTAATATGGCCAGAACTAAGAGAACTCACCCAATGCGGATCCAGAATGGCAGCACTACGGTAAAAATAAAAATAAATAAATAAATCAGTTACCAAGTTTAAAGGACGTGTGAGAGTCGAACTTGCATCAAAAATAGAAGTAAGTCGGCAACCAGCAGGGAGATGTTTGACCATGATGTCATGCATTTGCTAGAAAGAGGTTATTCAGTGAAATAAAGCAAGTGCACAAGTGCACATAACATACATCGTCAACGATATTTCCTGCCTTTTTGAAATCGACGGGGTAGATCACTGGCGAAGGCATGTCTGAACGGGGAAGTCGGCATGGAGGGTGTTGTTTAAAAACCTTCATCATATCCGTCTGCTTCGTCGCCACCCGTATCCTTCGCTTGGCCGCCATGTCCAGAAACTGGAAAAAGCGTTCAAGGCTCCAGGAACCAATTTGAAGATAAAAAAAAAACATACAATGGAAAAACAGGGAATCATTTGGTTGTGCGCCCGTCACCAACCATGACATTGCCCTCAACTGCGGAAAGGTTATGAGGAAGGGACAACTTTCGGAGAAAAAGGCTTACCATATTGTTCTTCGTGGGTATGGAGCGTGGGTCTTGTTGGTCATCTGTCAGCACCACGATGTCCTCACGCCTGTAACCGTGTCTCTCTGATACGTATCGTTACATAATGTTTCAAGGAGTCACAAAAGTTGAAAATACCGCAAAGGAACCTCTCGACGTTGCGGGCGTCGTTGATACACCCCCTCAACGCTTCACGCTGTCCGAAATAGTTGATCCCGATCTGGTTGAGCCTGAGATCAGCTTGCAAGTTTCATCCTCAGAACAGAGAGATGACGTACGCAGAGGGCTTTCTTCTTTCCAGTACAGCGCGAATACTGGAAAAACGGTTGTTGCTGGGGACCAGGAGGAGGTCCATCTAGCGATAATTGCGTACATTAGGTCCATCTGTGGATGACATCAAGCCTCGAAAGGGGGTACACACGGGGAGTACCGGGAGGACCACTGGGACGGTTGGGAGGAACCATAGGAGGGCCGGGAGCGCGGCCCATGGGAGGTGCCATACCAGGGGAACCATACTGAGCGGTTTGACCTAGATATGACGACGAGGGAAATGCTGGTGGGCCCTGGGGAGGGTTATACCTGCAGAGTGTCACAGCTGAGATGGTTATTTTCGCTGATGTTGTCTGCCATACCCTGGGGGTGGGCCAGGTGGTGGGGGGTAATTGGCCCCAAATTCATTAAATGCACCGGTACTTGACGAGGATTCAGAAAATCTATGGAGGGTGAAGGATGGACGACACCTACGGGGCGGGGAAGCTGGGGTTTGCACTTGGACTGATCAGATGGATCTAATTGTTCGCGATGGGACGTAGATTACCTTGGTTGGTCATATTGGCCCTGCCCAGGGCGTGGGCCAGGAGGGAAGCCAGGAGGGAGGCGATAATTTGAGGGGTTGTTATTCCAAGGATCCATGAGGTCGTATAGTTTGATGTGAAGGTTGTGTGTGCTGCGTGGCTTGCTTGATTCGGGGGGAAAAGGCTGTAGCCACTCGGCGCTGACAGCCTGGCGCCAGTGGCTGGCGGGGCTGTGCATTGGCTGTGCTCCGCCTTGCTCCACTTGTGCACCCCACCCCTGACAACAAAGCTGCGTTCAAAGTTGGCAACTGTCCGTCAAATCTATGCATGCTGAAAGTTGTACATTGTAACAAATGACCCATGGATGCGTCGTACCAGCGTACTCGGCCCCCACCACATTATCGTGTACACGTAGCTTACGTGTGCGCTAGCGCCGAGTGCTGACCTCTCATTTTTACATCTGGGCCTCAGCGAATGTATCTGCTATTGCTCGTTCACGCCTTTGGACCTCTCGGGCTCTCATTTCCTGCAGATTCTCTAGGCCGTCCCTAACCCTGTTTATGTGGACCGCTGTCGGTGTCGCTTCACTGACGGGTTCAGGCATGGAGCCACGCCGGCGAAGTTCTACCGTTTGCTTCTTTGCCGTCTGTAAAGCTCTCTGTGCCGACGTGACGTAGGCGAGCGCATAATTCTTCGTTCTGTTGAAACTCTGTAATATCCTGCGGTTATTATCCATTCTCTTTGGGGCCGCTCTGTTCTCGCTCAATTCTGCCCATAGATCGGAGAGAATATCGGTCTTGTCAGAAGCTTTTCGAGAGGCTTTGAGCAAGGTAGTTTCTTGGATTTTCGCCAACTGCCTGTATAGGTCGACGAGGTCCACAAGTGGGGCCTCCACCCCAACGGAAAGGCGTTCTACCTTGACCGAAAATGAATCCACTGAACCGGCGAAAATATGATTTACCGCTCCATTGTTGGTTACTTTGTTGTCGGAAAAGGGCCAGAACCCCCGAAACCGAGGGGTGGGCGGCTCAGGGCTGGCGCGTTCCATTACAAGCAGGGCATGTCCGCGGCCAAGAAGTACACTTGTGGGAGTCGTGAGAGCTTATTCCCGCGGGTAAGTTAAGTGTTGACATACCTGTCGAGGGTATCTCGGACCCCGGCGTAGAACCGCACCAAACTTTTTCTTAAATTACGGACGCATTTCAGAAGCTCCGCCAAGGAATCCGCGAGAATCTTGCGATCGTTGAGATCGCTTATGCGTACCAAGGTGCGGAGGTCCTCGATGGCCATCTCAGCTTCCCTCATGTTGAGCGGAAACTTGGACCCATCGAAACTTCCGTCGAACAAGTGGCCAAGTAATTGGTCCTCCATCTCGACCAGGCTTCGAAAGTCCGCCCAAAGCGGTGCCTTATCGGTCTCGGGTGATGAGCCAGACCAAGAGAGGGTGGAGTATAAGCATGTGGTGGCAGGGCCAGGGACGAGGCGGGCAGGAGTCACTGGAGCCGCGTGTTCGGTGCCATCGGCGGTCCACGCGAAGGAGAGGCTGATTAAAGTGGCGATAAGAACGTTCCGAAGCATGGCGAGGGTGAACGATTACGACGACTCGGACATGAACCCATTCTCTGCCTATGTTCCCGTGTTTATAATAGCGCAGTTAGGACGGAGTGTGTCCTTTCTGGCCACACGCCCGTGTGATGTGTGGTGGTACCGTAACGTGTTGGTACCAGCCACGATCATGAAAAAAAAAAAGAATTCATTCTCCTCTCGGAATAATTAGAACCCCACATTTCTCTGCCTTCCTGTTTGTTGGCCCGGAACCGTCACACTTTTCACTATTCAGGCCGCATCACAACGCCATCATATATGACTCCATACATTTGGCCCCAAGGACAGCCTCTTACGCTATCACTTTCGGCGCGTGTCATCTGCATGTCGTTAGAGGTCATCAGGGGAGCAAGGTGCCACCAGCCGTCTGCCGCATGGTCTGTGCGAGGTCGGGTACAAAATCCGGAGGGCCATGTGTTTGCCTTTTGCTAGCCTATCCCGCATCATCTCTTCCTATCCCTGCACATTATCAGAGGTATGTTCGCGGATGCTCCCCAATCTTTTCTTAAGCGTGGCAAATGTTCACCAGCTCATTCCGATCGCTCAGACTTCCCTTCCCGTCTTCCAACTTGGATTTCTCCTCTCACTGTCACCTTGCCTCAAGGGAGACAGGTGGGGTCTCAAAGTGAAAACATCGGCGCCATACGAATAAGCCCAGGTCTTCGGACCTTCAAATCTCCGCTTTTCATCCGGACGCCCTTTGTGCGTAAAGTAACTACGCGCCGCTGGTACCTCTGCTGCTGACGGCCCCCCCCTCTCCATAATGCCTGCCGGCAGTCGTAACATCTCTCAAGACTTCTTGCATTCCTGGGAGGCTTTCGACAGAACCTTTGCAGCGCAACCGGCCTCCGCCAGCTCCGGAGAAGACAGCGAATCGCTCAATCTCCACCCTCCTCGAAACCGACCGATGGCGCCTGAGCCATTTTCGACTCCCTATTGTTCGCATGCGTCCACGAGCTCATCGGGCCCTGCGACCCCCGACGATGCAGAGTCGCTGGACCGCGTGTGGAGCGCGGTACGTAAGGCCAAGGAACGCGAGATGGCCGCCTCCCCTTCAAAGATCAAGTCGCTGGAGAAGGGAAAATCTCCTCCGATGATACATTCCCCCCTCAGAGGCTTGCCCTTGGGACCATCTACGCAGCCGGCTGCGCGAGTGCCCTCACCAGCCCCTCCTCTGAGGAGGCAGCGATCGATGTGAGTCCTCTGCGCCCATCCGTGCGAGGGTGAAATGACACGACCACCTTCTGCGTAGTGTGGAATTCAAGGATTCCGCGGATGGCACGAGGGTGAGAATCGCAGCAATCGACGCGCTTATCCAAACCGGATTTTGAGCGTACATTTTCGCACGACAGGTCACCGCCAAGTTTGATATTCCTGGCGTGGAGAAAGAAGATATGAATGTCACTTATCATCCTGTCCCCGCCCGGCTGGAAGTTAGCTGGAGGACTGTCAAGGTCACGGAGACAGACGTCGATGAGGGCACGATGGTCCGGGATGTCGAAGAAAGAACTGTCTGTCGGACTATCCCGTTACCGGAAGGGACAAGAGTGAGTTTCTTTTCCACGTCTGCGTTTCTTTATCTCACAAGATGGATCTGTGTTTCTCGTAGTTTGACGAGATAGAAGCCAGGCTCCATCGTCGCCTTGAACTCACATATCCAAAAATACGCGCCCCACGAGCCAGGCCGCGCACTCCCACACCACAGAGGCGCAGCCCACCGCGGCATGGTCGTTCAGAGTCACGACCTCTGGACGCATGGTGAGCAATGATTGGACTACTAGGGTCGCGCTCATGGACAGGGAGGAGTGTTCTTCCTTGCGTTCTGAAACTTAACCTCATCAGGCGTATACCTTCCGTAGAGTGGTGAACATGAACGTGTTTGTACGCTAGCCTTTGATATCCAGACTTATCTATCTGTATGTAACAGATCGTATTTAATATCACACGACACGATAATGGAACAGAATACCGAGTGTACTGTAGCGATTGTGTGACGAGTTTTGTGAATAAAGGTCACGTTTTACGTGCGAATGATCGGAGGAACTACTGTATCCACGGAAATAGCAAAAAAACCCGCCGAATTGGCGCTATGGAAGCGCCCTTACACTTTCGAATTTGACCTTGCCGCCCCAACTCGAGGAGACTGGGCCAGTTGTGGGTGTTAAGAAGCACACTGTGGTGGAGACGAAAGGAACTCATTTTATTAAATGAAAGGGACATTGTTTTGCCCTCGGAAGATACACAGAAACGACTCGAGCCAGCCTCGTGGTAGGATCACGGACCAATTACCAAACAATAAAAGACCACGGGATCAAGAGTGAGAACCGACGAAGACGGTGTGCGCAGGAAGTAGAAAATGCCGGTGACAGGTACCGGCGTGAATGGGTTGATAGAAGGACAGAAAAATACCGTGAGTGCCAGGTGCGCGTGTCGTGCGCAGTACAGTAGCTCTCTCTAGAAGCACAGTTAATACGGGGCAACCCTTCACGAGTCATTATCAGGGAGGCGTGCGGACTTGCAGCAGGTGGTGCGGCATGCCATACAGTGCGGCAGTGTCGCCAGGTCCAAAGGCTGGGAAAGCTTGGCAGGTGCTGTAGTAACTGTCAATTAAAATTGAAAATGGGTTGACACAGGCGTGCGGGCCCTGGAATGGGCGGCTGCACAGCTCCTTCAAGTTGCCGCGTTTTTCACCCACACGAGGGGCAGCGGAACGTACTCAAAGGGTTTAGGTGCCAGCCGCGTTGTGCTGTGCTTACCGCCACGTACACGGGTCCTGAATGTCTGTGCCCTTCTCCCAGAAGCCAGGACGGCGGCAAAGCCGCCGGTTCGTGCCCTCTGCGTGGTTGCTTTGTTCCGATTCCGACTCGAAGAATGGTGGTGACCAGAAGTCGCCGCTGCGGCAGCCAGACGATTCGGCGAAGCACCCCGCGCGGAATCAGACACCCCCAGTAATTCCTCCGGGCTAGCCTGGGCAGCAGGGGATCCGGAGCCATCTCTTGCATCTTCTTGAGCCCCTTTTCTTCGGTTGCGAATCCGACTTTCGAGAGATGGGATCAGGTTCAGCGAGGTGACGAACTGCAGCGGCCGGCGGGCAGATGTATGCGCGGGATTCCGAACGGACGCGTCAACGGGGTGTGAAGGGGTGGTCCCACTGGAGAAGACGTCAGCTTCGAACAGCCGTTGCGCGAGCGACTTTGCAAATGGCCTTTTGCGACGAGGGTGCGGCGCTCGACGGGCGATGCGTCGGGACGGTTTGCGGAGATGAGCGGTCGGAGCGGAGACGCGTTGGTCGTTTCGTATCTCAACTTTTAGATGGCAAGGGGTAGTACTAGGTGCGGGACTGCGATCCCCGCTGCTAGTAGGGTAATAGGCGCCAAGTTCAACCGTAGCAAGACGGTTCTTGCGACCGTATTTTCTACCGACTTTGCTTGTCGTGTCCTGTAAAAACTCATGGACAGTGACGGGCTTCCCTTCTCTGTCGTAATCAAGGGTTTGCGCAGACGACTCGGAGTGGTAACAAGCTTGAGAAAGAATGGGGCTGCTCTCGTCAGTGTGTCGATCGTACGTCAACGGGTCTCTATGTGAAGGACAGTCCGAGAGTTCTCGGGTAGAATCGCCCGCAAGTGGGATGTCAAGGAGATTGAAACGGTCTTCATCCGGCAGGACGATATTAGGAGATGTCGTCGTGCATGCCAGTGAATCATCCAAGCAAGGTGCTGGGATCACCAATCGTTTACGACGTTGCTTGATCTTCGAGGCTTAAGAATAAAGCATTCGATCGATGTCAAAAGGAAGAAAGACTCACTATGATGTTTTCGCATTCCAAGTGGAGACTCGAACTTGGTGTCGCGTGAACCATTCTTAACCGTGGGGACACAGTCGACCACGCACTAAACGGTGCAGTCTGCACAACGGCAGGATGATTGCAGTGTTTAGGACGATAATTGCCGCAACGTCGTGCAACGACCACTGATGGATGTCTGGGCTGAGTCCGGAGTAAGGCCCACCACGTCAACAAGTTCACCATCTTATAGAACCTACATCCAACCCTAATTCCAGGCATTACCCATACAGTAGAGGTATCTACTCGAATCCTACAACATTCGGTCTTATCAACTTCAGATACGGCTTCTCTACCAGGCCCGAATTATTTGGACAGTGCTGCAAGTTCCGCTTTCAATCTCTTCAACTCGGCGACCGCTGCCGCCGTCTCCTCCTCTAGTTCCTTCGTCTTTGGTGTCCTAGCCTTGAGCTCACGCACGAGGCCACCTTGTTCTGCAATCTTCACCTCCAAAACAAGTGCTTCAGCCGACTTGGGACCATTGACCACCCCCGCTTCCTCCTCGGTAGGATTTTGCTCTGATTTCTCCGCTGCGGCCGCCTTGCGTTTTGACATCCTTGATGTCTCGTTCGCCACAGGCGTCGCTGATGCAGGGCCGCTCCCTGAAAACTTGGCGCGTCAGACGTCTGCCATCTTCTCGTCGATCTTTTTGAACAGGTGTTCTGGAGTACCGATGTGGTGTCCCGGCAAAAGGTCGATTGACAAAACGTCAGGGACAGAGCGGACGAGTGCGCCAAGCTGCGACAAAATGGAGGCAGAAGTCGAGGGCATGAAAGGGTAGGTAAGGGCGGAAAGCACATAAATGAGGTTCGTGGCACGCGTGACGACCTATGCGCAGCGTGTCGGGTTCTCAGTCATGAGTGCCTTTCCGAGACCAGAGGATTGTAAATAGAGATTGCCGCGCTGAGATGGGCATGATCGTTTGAAGACCGAGCCGGATTTTTACTGAATCCATGGCTTCCGTGTAGTCTTTCAAGAGGCCATTGATATCAGTGACAAACTCAGAGTCTGTCTCGTCGTTAGGTGAGAGAGGTGTCGCCCTCTGGAGTGGCCCCTCCATATTGGGAAGAAATGAATTTCAAGTCTCGGTTGACAAAGTTGCCAAAGCCAGGAATCGTCAACGACAAAGGGAACTAAATGATGATCACTACGTACTTATTTAGTAAGACGTTGTTCGCCACCACTTGATACCCAATGTGAGTCCATAATTTACCCGACCAACGAAATCAACCCGCGCAGTCATCCCACGAGAACATAGCATCAGCAGTTTCCGGCCGAGTCGACAACAGGTAATACCTCCATACACATGCGGGGATGCCTGTCTCCTTCGCAGAAAGGCCAAACACCCCCCGGTTAGGCGCTGGGATTATCAATCGTTTACGACGTTGCTTGATCTTCGGAGCTCAAACGGCAGAAAGACTCACTATGACGTTTTCGCATTCCAAGTGGAGACCCGAACTTCTTGACCGCTTTCTTCATGGGCGGGAAGTTCCGCTGCGTCTTGCCGTCTCGCCTCGACGGCCTCGACGACGGGGCGCTTTGGTGCGAACGATACGGGCTCGTCCGCCCGGCGTGGCGCCCGTCGTTGTCTTTGCGGGCGAGTGCGGGAATCATCGCCCGGCTCATGCATCGTTCGGGTTTCCTCAAAGCGATTCCAAGGGAGGTTCTCTCCTTCGGGGTCGAGCCGAGCATCCGTAGTGACAGACTGGGACGTGTCATGCGACCTGTCCCAGTGGTTATTCTCATCGTACCTGGATAATGCATCCGCAACCAGGTTCGTTTCGCCTTTGACATAGGTAATGTCAACCTGGCGCGAGGACGTGGACGATGTGGTTGCGGATAGCATGGTCAACGGGGAAAGGAGATGCAGCGGAGTCGCGGTGGGGCGTGTGGGCACATCGTCCCAATCCTCCACCATGGGGGAGGCAGAATGAGATGCGCGGCTCAACGCATGATGAGAGCGGGACGGGGATGGTGTGTGGGAGCCACGGCGAGGCAGTTTACGACGACGCGGGGTGTAGCCGCGGCCGACGTCGCGAAGTTGACTCCTCAGAGAGTCAACCTCGTCGGGCAGTTCATTGATTGTTTTGTCCGCGCCGCGATCAAGGTTATCGTGCTCGTTATGCCAATGAAGTGAATTGGGGCGGGACAGGTAACTCGACGCGTGGCGAGAATCTGACGCCGACGGTGAGCGTGAATGGCGACGTGGGAACTTGCGACGTCGTGGGGTGTGGCCGCTTTCCAGATTGCGGAGCTGGCCAGTCAGGGTGTCAATTTTGTCACACAGCTCACGGATGGTCGCGTTCGCCTGGTTGGTGATTTCGCCCTTGGCGCTGTACAAGCGTTCCACATTGGCCATGGCAGCGCGGAAGGAACGGTGCGAGGCCTCGAGCTCCTCACGCGCACGTGTAAACTCATTGCGCATCATGTCAAGCGCACGAAGCAGTGAGTCGTTGGTGGACCGCAACGTGGTGAGTTCGTCGGTGAGGGAACCGCAGATGGCAGCATCACGTTGGGTTATGGCCTCCTCGAGCGTCTCGTCACGGCGGAAACCTGCGGCCATGTAATGGGAAGTCCACATGGAGCAAGTGTTGCACCTGTGTGCCGCATGAGTAATAAAGTGGCCCATAGCCGTGTCAAACCATGGGCCATGAACATCGTCGCCCGTGTGAGGGGCATACGGTGGAGAGCCCTGAGCAGACGGATGCGAGAGTTGGTTGTGGCGGTTGGATGGCATGGGAATGGGTTTCGGGGTGGTAGACGTGTGGTGGCTCACAACGTCGTTGAATCCTGGGTTGACTGACTCATGGGTTGACTATAAGTCGGGCAGGAGAAGGAAATAAAAAATAAAAAATTCCCGCTGCGCGGCGGCATGATCGGTCGTGTCTGATTGATCGTAAGATTATCACCATCTTGCCCCAGGTAGATGGTCTAACTGGTCATGACATATAGTCATCCGCATGGTTGCATATGATCGCCCAATGTATCCCTTCGAGGAAGGTCCAAAGGGTCTTCGACACCGATGGGTCAGAGGTATGCATCCAATGCCTGCAGATCTTTGCAGGTGTATCGCAGGTGGAAAGTCCACGCCGCGAGTCGGAGGTGCGGAGGTGGTCTGAGATCTGAGGGAGAGGAGTGATGGAGTGATCATAATACGGCCAACTACGCTATGTAATACAGCTCAGGTAAACTACCTCGTTGGCGCGAGAGGGATAGAGAGTGAGATGGCTCCACGTGACCTGTTTGAATGATGCTGAGCGAGACGATACGAAACGAGTACTGTAATGGTAATAATGCAATCCAAAGGATGTGTGAGTGAGTGCGAGTGAACGCGCGTGTGGTTGCAGTCTGTGAAAGGAGTGCAAACGATGTGCTCAGTACACGCGCGGATGGGCACGAACTATATGTGTATTAATCACCTGTGAAAGGAGTGCAAACGATGTGCTAGGTGATGTAAGTACGAGCATTTGGAAAGGGGAAAGAATGTAAGTAAGCTCACCTCAGTACACGCGCGGATGGGCACGAACTGAGGGAGCGGCGACGGTAACTAGGGTGTATAAAAGTGCACAGAGTGCCGGTAACTAAAGATAGGCGCGAGGAGAAAATGAGGGTACTCGACGGGACGAAAAGAGGGTGCTAAGGTAATCTATTCAGTGGGATGTGTGCTAGTGCACTATGCGCTGTATGCTACTGTCCATGGGAATGTAACGATCGTATGTATGATGTCTGTCTATGTACGCGATGTCCATGTGGCCCAGAACCATGGGCCCGACCTCTGAATCTACGACAGGTAATGGGGGAAATGCAAACACAAAACCGGTGCACGTGGCCTCCTGTTCACGGTCCTGCGCGCGGATTCATATACAGTAGTTCAACGTTCAACCCGTATCTAATTACTGTAAGGTGAGGACTCGCGCTGGCCTCGGAATCGGCCACCATCGACCACGTGACGACCTCCGCACCAACGCAACACGCTGGGTTACCTCAAAAACAACGATGCACGCATCGCCCCGACAATCGAATCCCGCATCCCCGAACACACCGCCTGTCCCCCTTACAAAGGCCAATGCACCCCTTCAAGTTTCCTTTCTCACCTAGCCGACGGACAAAGCACAACGCCTGCCGCAACGCTTGGACCTCACACCCGCAGTTGCGCCCTCGACACAACGTTCGTTTCTATCTCTTCTTCACTACCACTTACGTTCATTTGTAGTGTACTTGTCCCTACTGTCGTATAAAAACCTATCGCCTGGCCTCGCTGGAGAACCAGTGAATTAAAGTCGTTCTCTTCCCCCATTTCGTGCGTGCTCTCCCCCGGCGGTCGAGCGATTAACAACCGCCTATCCGCCTTCCCCTCTATTTCTATTCTCTATCCCCCTTCCTTCCGAACTCACGGGCGGACCTTCGGTCTGCCATACATTACAGTCTAGGCTACCTGTCCATAATAACAAGAAAAAGGTGACACAGAGAATGGAGAGGCGATGGCGACGCATGCCTGCTGTCCTGTGGCGTCGGACGTGTTGGGCGATGGGGCGTCGGACGTGTCGGCGATGGGGAGAGCGTGATTCTGAAGCTACAGCGCATGCATACCTTACAATGATGCATGCATTGCCATTGTATGCCTCCATGGGGGCCGCTGCGCAGGTAGCATGTGATTGCACACATAGGTGTCTTGCATGCGCATTTTGGATGTGCAATCCTTATGGTCGCCTCACATGTAACATGCGTGGACCATTCTTGACCATGGGGACACAGTCGACCACACACTAAACGGTGCGGTCTGCACAACGGCAGGATGATTGCAGTCTTTAGGATGATAATTGCCGCAACGTCGTGCAACCACCACTGGTGGATGTCTAGGCTGAGTCCGGAGCAAGGCTGACCACGTCAACAAGTTCACCATCTTATAGAACCAGCATCCAACCCTAATTCCAGGCATTATCCATACAGTAGAGGTATCTACTCGAATCCTACAACATTCGTATCAACTTCAGATACGGCTTCTCTACCAGGCCCGAACTATTTGGACAGTGCTGCAAGTTCCGCTTTCAATCTCTTCAACTCGGCGACCGACGCCGCGGTCTCCTCCTCTAGTTCCTTCGTCTTTGGTTTCCTAGCCTTGAGCTCACGCACGAGGCCACCTTGTTCTGCAATCTTCACCTCCAAAACAAGTGCTTCAGCCGACTTGGGACCATCGACTATCCCCGCTTGCTCCTTGGTGGGATTTTGCGCTGCTTTCTTCGCTGCGGCCGCCTTGCGTTTTGATATCCCTGACGTCTCGTTCGCCACAGGCGCCGGTGATGCAGGGCCGCTTCCCGCAAACTTGGCGCGCCAGACGTCTGCCATCTTCTCGTCGATCTTTTTGAACAGGTGTTCTGGAGTACCGATGTGATGTCCCGGCAAAAGGTCGATTGACAAAACATGAGGGACAGAGCGGGCGGGTGCGCTAAGCTGCGACAAAATGGAGGCAGAAGTCGAGGGCATGAAAGGGTAGGTAAGGGCGGAAAGCACATAAATGAGGTTCGTGGCACGCGTGACGACTTGTGCGCAGCGTATTGGGTTCCCAGTCATGAGTGCCTTTCCGAGACCAGAGGATTGTAAATAGAGATTGCCGCGCTGTGAGATGAGCATGATCGTTTGAAGACCGAGCCGGAGTTTTACTGAATCCATGGCTTCCGTGTAGTCCTTCAAGAGGCCATTGATGTCAGTGACAAACTCAGAGTCTGTCTCGTCGTTAGGTGAGAGAGGTCCGGGGGTGTCGCCTTCTGGAATGGTCCCTCCGTATTGGGAAGAAATGAATTTCAAGGCTCGGTTGACAAAGTTGCCAAAGCTGGGAATCGTCAACGACAAAGGGCACTAAGCGATAATGGCTGCGTACTTATTTAGTAAGACGTTGTTGTTCGCCGCCACCTGATACCCAATGTGAGTCCATAATTTACCCGACCAACGAATTCAACCCACACAGTCATCCCACGAGAACGTGGCATCAGCAGTTTCCGGCCGAGTTGACAATAGGTAATACCTCCATACACATGCGGGGATGCCTGCCTCCTTCGCAGAAGGGCCAAACACTCCCCGGTTATGACTCTTTGAGAACTTGCCACCTTCATAGTTCAGATATTCTTGAAAAACAGACCGTCAGTCAGTTCAACAATTGTCAACCGCTGTGCTAACCTGTGGTAGAGAGATGATAGAGCGTAGTCCAGTCCCTTCCGTCACCGATTTGTACCGATGGGAAGTAGATTGTGTGGAAATACACGTTGTCTTTTCCCATGAACTGATAGAGATGGACGTTCTGGGGATTCAACCACCACTGCTTCCACTCGGGTGTGAGATTCGCGGTAATACTAAGGTAGCCTATAGGTGCGTCAAACTAGAGGCGATCAGGCAATATATTGTCACGATAAGATGAACTAGGCAAACCCAAACATCTGTAACGAAAATGTTAACGACAAAAGATGGCGTGATGCAGGCAACTCACAAAGGACTTTGTCCTTCATGTCTTGGTCAGGGTCGTCATCCAGCACAGGAACGGGGACACCCCACTTGAGGTCTCTAGTGACGGGGCTAGGATGTAGACCACTCTTAAGTCGCGCGTCGATAAGCACACCATCACTATTGATTACGGAATTTGGGGACCATTTCCCCCTTCTCCATGACTCTTTGATCCAGTCTTCTGTTCGGGGTTGGATTTCGTCCAGACGTACGTACATATGGGCAGAGGTGCGGGTTACAACTTTATGCGTCTTGTCGAGGGTGCAACGAGGGTTAATTAGCTCCACAGCATCGAGTGTCCGGCCGCAAGTATCGCATTGATCTCCACGCGCATCCTAAGAGCTGCTTAGTAGTGAGGCGAAAATTGAGGAGAGCGAGGAACTTTACGTCTGAATTGCAATGCGGGCAGATGCCTTCTACAAAGCGGTCTGCGAGAAACCTGCTTCTTGTTGGCGCATAACCTTGTAAAGGTCGCATATTCACTCACTTCTGATCATTTTCGCAATACGTCTGTTCCTTTTCTTGTCGCAAAAGCTTGCCATGCTTCTTGAGATTCAAATAGATCTCTTGGCAGATCCTATTCCTTTCATTAGGGATAAAAACTAAGACGGCAGTCTAGCGTACTCAGTATGCAGAGGTGTGGATGTGCGCCCGAAGTAGTCGAATCTAAGGAAGGTCAGATGTCTTTCGAAAATCAATCGGGGAATTGGGACGTACCCAATCTCAAACCACTCATACGTTTCGCGATGGAGTACATAATACTTGTCGCATAATTGCTTCGGAGAAACGCCCTCCTTCAGAGCTCGTGTTTCTGTGGCTGTTCCGTATTCATCTGTTCCGCATATATATAACGTTCTTCGGTTCCGGGTGCCTGCACAAAGTCTCCGTTTCCTGTCTCCGTCGAAAAAGGAGTTGCTATCTCTCACGGGAATAACTGGTAGGGTTGTTCAGAGTGGGAGTCAATTGAGGAGATCACAGGACTGACCGGCTGTATACGTCCGCACTAAGGGTGCTTCCAATGATATTGCCTTCCAGCCAAGGAACGAACAGTCAATGGAGGGCACTCAAAACATCATTCCTTCCTTACCTAAATGGGGGACATTGTTGCAATACGGAAGGGCTGATGTGATCAGGATATTCTGCTCTCCGTCTTTCGGTAACCTTGGGAATAGTTGTTCTGTGACCAAGGACGAGCGAGCGTTGGTAAACTCACACCAATTGACCGGGATCTGGGACTGATCTAAGCAAGCCCTCGGCAGCCCTGATTTTCTGGGCCATGGTAGAAGAAGAAGCGAAAGACTAAGAACTTGGAATGTGGCTCGAGCTTAAGCAATGAAATGGTTGGAAATGAAGTGGTACTGTATCAATGAACAATGACTCGGCGTTGACTAGATCTAGATAGGCCCAATCATTGTAATCATGATCACCTGACTTTCGATCTTATCTTTTTTCCAAATATGGCGGACGTTCGTTCGGGCGGCCATGAGCAGCTCACTCAGCACTTGTACCTGGCCTATCAGCTTCTCGACAATCATCGACTTGCATGTCTCGACGTTCACTCAGTGCCATTCTTTCACGATTTTTGTATGTGATGCTAACTTCTAGTGGTTCCAATAGCCTTACCGTCTTCACAGGGAGATTCCGCTGGCCTCTACTGCGAGCCCGGAGTTCACGGTGAGTACCATTCAGGCGGTCGTCTTTAAGCGTTTTCTGAACATGCTTTCAGCTCCGTGCCGTGATCCTTGGTTTATTAATAGGCTCCCTGCTCTGCTTCACAAACTTATACTTCGGGTTGCAAACCGGATGGATCAGCATGTACGCAACAATTGTTGGACTTGATACCCGCTTACCTATGTTCACTTGTAGGATGTCTCTTCAGTCAGCCATCATAGGGTTCCTATTATCCAAGCTTCTGGCCATACCAATCACACCTCAAGAAAACGTGGTTGTTCAAACGACAGCAGTTGCGACCGGAACTGTAAATCATCCCCAGATCTGCGAGCGACATGAAATCCTCAGATTTTCTTCTCTAGATGCCCCTAGCGGCGGGATTTGTCGGCATTATCCCCGCATTGGGTTTGCTTGACGAGCGGAAGGATGGTTCCAGTCCCATCACCTTGACTTGGACCTCTGCCGTAGGCTGGTCTTGTGCAGTCGCCTATTTTGGGTATGTGTTTCCCGCATAATGATAACGCATCGAATTTGATCACCGTTTAGCGTCTTTATGACACCTCCAATTCGAAAGAGAGTGGTGCGTGGAAATCTAGAAACGTTTTGAATGGTGGACGAACTTCAAAATGACAGATCGTGGAAGAGCAGCTGCGTTTCCCGTCAGGAACTGCGACTGCACAAGTAATCTCTGTACTTCATAAGATGCCTCCAACAAGTCCCGCATCACGACCACCACGTGGATACAGCCCACTCAACGCGCAAGATGACGAAGCGCCTCCACCACCAGATATTGGAGGTGATAGCCAGAATCCAGAATCCAAATCAACCGAATTGGCCCGAAATGAGGCTTGGATCTCCCTCATGTGGAGCTTCCTCGTTTCAAGCGTGCTCACTGTGATTACACTCACTCGTTAACAAATACTGAATTTGAGACACCTATCTAGTTGATGGCGTACTTCTTTCCTGTAATATTCGCTGTCCCCTTGTTTGGGGGTCACCTAGCTCGACATTGGCTCTGGACGTTTACTCCGAGTTTGTCATACGTTGGACAAGGTAAGCTTCCTTCTGGGCCTTAGTTATGTTTCTCAAAGAATCATGCAAACAGGTATTATAATGGGATTCCCGACAACTCTGGGCATGAATCTTGTGAGTGACGTTCTTCAGAGTGACTGTTTAAGTTGTCAATATTTCAGTAGGGTATGCTAGTTGGATGGGGATTCCTATCACCCCTCTCCAGGTACTATAACTGGGCTCCAGGACCCGTTGGTGACATGACAACTGGGGCTCGAGGCTGGATTTTATGGATTTCGCTGGCGATAATGACCTCGGACAGCTTGGTGGCTTTGATACCTACCGCCTGGGAATATGGCAGCAAGCTTGTCATAGATACTGGCCGCGAATCAGATCACGATTCGGAAGTCGAAACGGACGACAGGCTTGTGCCAAGTCGGTGGGTACTTTGGGGTATCACTGGTAGCATGGCCGCCGGGATCCTCTTCGTTTGGTTTATTTTTGGAAACGAGGGTATCAAGCCTTGGGCAACGCTACTTTCTTTCGGTTTGGGGGCACTATTAAGCATCCTGGGGTATGTGTTATATCCCTCTCCCCGTCGACAGACCTTTCATTCCCTCAAGGATTCGTGCACTTGGAGAAACAGATCTTAATCCCGTCAGCGGACTTGGTAAAATCAGCCAGTTGCTGTTTGCTGCCATTCAGCCCGGCAATGTCGTCGCCAATATCATTGCTGGTGGTGTGGCTGAAGCCGGCGCGCAACAGTATGTTGGAGATGCTATCCCTAAATGTACTATGTTTGAAAATTTGCAACAGGGCAGGGGATCTCATGCAAGATTTGAAGACCGGTCATCTCGTGCAAGCTTCTCCGAGAGCACAGTTCTACGGACAGCTCATTGGGTCCACACTTTCTATTCCAGTCACGGTAACTGCTTTCATACTCTACAGCAAGGCATATCAAATCCCCGGTCCCACGTTTCCCGCACCGACGGCCTACGTTTGGCTCAACCTCGCGAGGTTACTTCGTGAGCCCCCTGTTTAGTAGGTACTGGCTTCCTTGTTAACCAGACGTGCAGGTAACGGTAGCCTCCCAGAAAAAAGCGCAAGTTTTATGGCCTTCTTTGCGATTCTGTTCATCTTGATCTCCGCATTCAAGACGCATGCCTCTAGACATGGATCGTGGTACGCCAAGTGGATCCCTTCTGGAGTGGCTTTCGCCATCGGATTCCTCAATACTCCGTCGTTTTCGCTCGCTCGTCTCGTCGGAGGTATCATTGAGTACATCTACCATAGCAATCTCGCCAAACGAGGCAAAGCCTGCGACATACAACTTATTGTGGTTGCCAGTGGCTTTGTATTGGGTGAAGGTGTGATGAGTGTCGTTTGCCTGTTCCTCCGGACGTACGGCATTGGTGTGGTGAGTTGTTGGGGGTGTAACTCTGGGATGTGTGGGGGGTGTCCGCCATGAGCGAGTAGGACGTGGAGCATGAATTATTGAATTACGTACATGGCCACAGCTACTGATGAAGTATCATACAGCGTACGTACGGTACAGTAATTGGATTTGAGAATAGCAGTACAGTACTATTATCTGCCTCTGACTCGAATTGTAACCTCTCCCGGGCCTTGCGCGGCATCCTCCACTCCTTTTTCGGCCTCAGCCTGAGTTTCCTTCCAGGCGTCCACGTCACCACGCGTTGTTAACGTGGCAGTAGCACAGCCTGCTCCACGAGAGTATATTTACAAGACCCTGGCACTTGTGTCCATCCCATCAGCGTCGTCCTCGACCTCTTAAACTCGAATAATCCGGTGCTGCTCGTCAGTAGGCATCTCACCATGTCGTATTCCCGGGTCAAACTCGCAGACATCCCTGCGTTGACATTATACAACGACGAACCAACACTATCCCGACGGGGTCAACCTATCCCCCAGCTCATCTGCAAAGGCAAGCCCTGCAAGTTATTCACACCGGATGTGATCCGGTGTGTCAACCTCGGAGGAGAGGGTGCCAACGTGGACTGGAAGGTATGTGCATGACAATTCTTCACCTCTGGGAGCCTCCCTCATGGCGATTTGAAGTGCGAAACGGACCTACCTGAATCTTTACGACTGGGCCGTGTTCAGATGTCCTGCGAAGGGTGGTCGGGGCCAGGAGACTCGTATGTCCTAAGAGGTACGCAAAAATTGCAAACGCACCTGTCTTTTTCTTTGATCTCTGAGTACGATCCAATTGTAGAGTCCTGCTCTCTGGAGTACCGCCTTCAGGAAGTGCCGAACGTCTTGAAAACGTCAACCTCTCATGTCAAGTCACCAGTGTTGCTGACCACTCGTGCGCCCAGCTATGTTTTATTTTATGTACCGAACCGACGACGCTGACGATGCGACAGGTGGGATTCTATTCCTAGGTGTATGCATCGCGTTCCTCGCTTACATCCTATACAAGTATCTTCTCCCATGTCTCGAGGGCGATCGTAGAAGTTCAACGCCCCGAACGCCACGCGTCGGCCCCTCGTCCGGCTCTGGCTGGTTTCCTGGGAGCTATGACGATTACCGTCGCCGCCCTCCGCCACCTTACTCAAAATATCCAGATACTCCCACAGAGTCTACAGGGGCGAGGCGAGGCGACCAAGACGGTCTGGGCTTTTGGAGCGGAGCTGGGCTCGGCAGTCTGGGAACTTACCTTTTAACTCGTCAGCGCAACCAGGAGCCGCAACAAAGGCGCTATGACTGGGAAAACGAGCGCTTCCAACGACGTGATCCAGTCCCCCAAGGACCGCAAGCAAGTGGCTCGTTCTCGCAGCAGCAGTCGTGGAGTAGTAGTAACAGGGCAAGCTCATCGAACATCGGGGCTATGAGAAGAAGCACGGGGTTTGGCGGCTCGACCGTCCGTTGATGTGTCGGATGGGTGTCGGCGGACAGGGCCGGGAATATTGGTATGTATGCTGGTTACCTCCGCTGTTCATGACGCGTATGTCCTCAACGATTCTCACTTGTTCATTCATCAGTGTGTACGCTATCCATGAGGGCCCTTGATTTGCAACCTTCAATCAATCCTTTTGTTTCATTACCTGCTTCGAAGGGACTTTCTTGTCACCACTCCTTTCCTTGATAGCTCCGCCTCGCGATAACAGACTCATGAACTCTACCGTTCTTAGCGAGCCGTAATGACGAGGTCGTGGGGAGGTGTGTGGTTTCTATTTGGATCACGCGAAGGAATTAATTCTCGACACCCCTCCCCAGTTCTTCACGTTAATAGAGCTACAAGGTGTCACCATCATTTACATCATTCCATCCAAACGTCTCGGGCTTTTCCTCTCGATTCATACCTTGCACCTTGTTGCAGGTCGTTAAAATGGGGTTTTCTTGTAGGAGGTTTTGTTAATACATGCTAATAAACGGAGCAAGACGCTTTTTTTGTTTTCTTAAAGAATTTTTCATGTTAAATTAGGAAGCCCACGACCGCCCTTCACAATGAGTCAAGTCATTCGCCCGAACGTCGGCTGACCGGGTTCTATCTCGATTTGGCATCGTATAAGGGGATGAACTATGCTATCTCATTTCAGACCTCCTCGTTCTGTCAAGAACTTTTGGGAACTAGCGCGTCTTTCTCATTCAGATCCAGTGACAGGACAAAAGGATTGGCTCTGCCCATCCTCCGCAGCGGGGAAGCCCCGAGTGCTGTCCGCTTGTCTCTGAGAGTTAGTTGTGTTCCCTCAGAGATGAGATCACATCTGCTGGATCTGCCTCCTGATGCCCAGCGAACGTGATAATACTCAGCCCTCCAAAACCAAGTCAGCCTCCGCCACAGTACTCTACTTCTGCTTAGAGGCTATAACTCGCCACGGAACGCCGCCTGCCCATCAAACTCAAGGTTCACGGACAGTAAACACTTCGCCAGCATATGTCACACATGTCCTCCACGCCCCGCGACGTGAGAAGGGGCCCCAGGGTGCCTTTTGCTCAAAGAGATTCAGTCGAAATCTGAAAATGTTCGAAGGTCTCTTTCAACCTTCGACTCCCCACCACATTTTACCCCTCCGTCCCTTGATCTTTCTTCTCATACCCTTTCTTACTAGTCGTAAATGTAATACAAAAGCTCTGTCCAGACCATCAGATGACTACACTCGGTTGGTTGCGCGATCACGAGTCGAGGTGCCTCGTCCCACGTGTTATACGAAGGTTGGACATAATGGCACGTGCACAAGGAGGGTGGAGATTGCTTAGTCCGACGCCCCAACGAATATCCATGAGCATTTGTAAATCATGCAATCGAACATCTACTACAGGGGAATTGGCCACAGTTGACACAGAGCCTGGTCAGACAGCCTCCTATGAAATCTTGGGAAGCCCAACTACAGTGAAGCGATTATGAGCACGCGGGGGTGAATTCGTAAAGCAGATCAAAGGGAGATAGGAGCAGAAGTGAAGAGTGAGCGAAGAGACTTTTCCTATAAGGGAGAAGCCATTCAAGGGTAGGGACGCGAAGGACATAAATCGGGGACATAAGTCCAATGCAGGCAGGCGCGAGGGCTCAGAACCGGCGTTGGAAGCGAGCCGGGCGAAGACAAAGCGGGGCGGAAAGGAAAGCCAGTCGAAGGTTAGAGGGTTCATGCGAGAGTTTCGAGCACAAATCGGACTGGGTTCGACACTTGAAGGTCAACAGTCAGGACTGATATATAACAGAGGATATCGTAAACTACAAGTGGTCATCTGAGTCCGAGAACATAGCGTCGAATAGGGATCACACGCGCATGCCGGGTAACAAAAGAACAAGGACATACTAAGACCATGGAAAGTTACTGAAAGGGATCGGGTCTTGGGGGGTACAGGGTCGCGAGATGAAGGGAATGCAAAAAGCGAGTGATGCAAGGAAAGGAGAGAAGGGCGTGATGTCCGGGAAGGAAAGCCTAATCACAAATAGTACAGTAACAAGTCGAAACAATGAACAAAAAGTATACAACACCGGAAGAGCATGGGCCAGCTGCGTTGCGGGAGGGTGTGTGGAGTTGAGGGCGAGGCGGCAATGTTAGTTGCGAAGGCCCCGAGGCGACGCCAGACTCGGACTTGATGCGTGGATAGAGGGGTGAGAGAACAGACACAAGGCTCGCGAGGTGATTACCAATATTCCCATCCGCGCGGGATTGCGCGGTCGGCCGTAGCGCTCAACCTGAACGGGAACGAGTCAGGATCGGTGCTATACATACCCACAAACACTCGACCACTCACAAATGATTCCAGGTCATGCACCATAATGAACAAAGTTCACCCATCGCTCCATGCTCACGTGTTTCGTGTCCCGCAACTCTCTCACAGCGTCTCGAAGTGCCCTCGCTGATCTCTCGTGATAAGGAACCTCCTCTTCTCCAGCCTGAGAGAACATCGACCGATAGAACCAGCGCGACACGTCCCGTCCGTCAGTGTCCGCCATTGCCCACATCGTCCCAACTACACTCCGGAATCCACAGTATTGTAGTGCCGCAGCGAGGTGCAGTCCTTCGTCGTCGATGCTTTCCTCGGTCAGCTCAGCCGTGTGACAAGCCGAGAGGAATGCGAATTCGGCAGTGGGTAATTGAGAATGTACTATGTCGAGCAGCGTGAGGCGATCGTCTCCGTGGAGCTTGAACGATGCGTTAAATGGCTTCCCAATCTCCAAGATACCGTGACAAGCAAAATGAACGAATTCGTGATGCTTCAGACCCTTGACCACTGCAGCGCTCGTCGCATTTCTGCGGGCAAGGCGTTCCACCTCGATGTCAAGTTTCTGTATCACCTTTATCTCTCCTCTTACACCTGGAAGTGAGTCGTCGGGCTGTGCCACTAGAAGTAACGAGGGCCGCCTTGACAGTTGTGTACCAGGCTTGCGAGACTCGATGAGCGCGGAGAGTGTTGGTGTATATGACGGGATATATAAGTCAGAAAAGTACCGTCTTGTGCCGTCGTCGGATGGAATGGGACCCATTGCGTGGAGAGGAAGAGAACAAAATACGGAGGTTGGACACCACCAGACCCGGGATTGTTCTGGTATATTCAACTCGTGGAGTCTGTCAATGACGGGTTGACCAACGAGTTCATAGAGGTTCACGAGAACAGAGGCTAGGGCGCTCTCATATTCTTCTGAATCGAGATTCGATTTTTTTCGTGCGTTCAGCAGTCGGTCCTTTAGTCTGCTCGCACGGTCGTAGAAGCTCTCGGAGGTGGGTATGAGAGAAGGGGAAGAGTGGTGGAGAATGAGGATGTCTGAACGATACTCGCTATGGTTAATGAGAATGACCGGACCACATGAAGCCGCCGAGCGAAGGTTGTCGAATGAAGGAGCTGACAAGAAATTGTCGAAACCGGGCAGGGTTTTAATGTGGGAAATGAACTCGTCACGCGCCTTAAAGAGTTTCCGCTGTTTCAACAAGAGACGACCGAACGGGTCAGCTCCTTCGCTGTCCTCTGTTCCGGTACCACCAAGCTCTGTTTTACCGCTTGGCAAGACTGACGTGGTCAGCCTCTCGAGGTTTCGATTGATCGCCGTGAATGTCTGGGCCAAAAATGGATCGACCGCAGAAAGTCGCTCGACTGATGTACGGAAACCACGGAGTTCGGACCACAACAGCGCCCTTCCTCGTTCGAGGGTCTCGACAGCCCGCTCGAGTTGATTTATGTCGATGAGATGCGATGCATAGTCAGTCGGCAACTGCCTGCCCCCCCCAAGCTTCGTGACAAGTGTAGTGTGTTGTGAATGGAGATTTGGGGCAAAAATGACCAGGTCCTCCATCAATGACATGGCCTTTTCATAGGCAGCTGAGACTGAGGGACGACCCATTCCGTGAGACCACCAGGCCCACATGTATGAGTACATGAGTCGGCTGGGTAGCGGTGAGTATCTGCTGTCCACTGCCAGGGGGAAAATTTCATCGAAGGTCTCTATGGTGTCAGGGGTGTACTGATTGCCGTGGGACGAATCGAGGCGTTTCTGTAGAGACGAAATCAATACCGGGCAGACCACGTTGCACGAAGCAGGTCCCATTGGAGATTTGATAACACCACGCAGTAAGCCAATCGATTCGTTGATATCCCCGATTCTATGGGTACGCTCAAACGCACATTCAAGTAGCCCGGCGAGGGAGATAGATGCAAAGGTTGAAGACGAACCACCTGAAGGAACTGAATGAAGTAACAATCGACAGTACTTGATAGCCTCTTTGATATCCGTAGCGTCATCAGTGAGAGAAACCCTGGTTTTGTACAAATCTACTAGCTGATGAAGGATGTTTAGGTAGAGGGGTGTCCCGGGTGAGATCGTTGAGAGGCGCTCGTTGAGAAGGTGTATCCTCGCCCCCAATGTCTCTGGCGAATAAGTATTTATGACAACGACAGATTCTGGGACTTCGCGTCTAGGTGAATCCAGGTGCAGTAATGGTGAACTATCAACAACTTTGGGGGCACGGAAAACTGGCTCTTGAAGGGCTGGGGATTTTTCAATACCGAAAAGCTGTAAGCGCTGTGTTTTCAGAACTCCCATGGGCACGGCTGTGTAGCCGCGAAACCCATAACGGGACGAAGAGCAACGAAGGGAGCGTAAGAGGGACATAGCTTCCTCTGCATACTCTGGGTTTCCATAGGTATTCGACCGAATGGACGCAAGTGCTGTAAGCAAAGCTGAAGACCCAGTCGACCAAAACTCGGCGCTATCTTCACGGCTAGAAACGATGTTTCTATTTAGGACTGCAACTGCCTCGTTGTAATCATCATCCGAGGACGTTTCAACGAAGCGACACGTAAGAGAGGCGGCAAGTGCGAATGAAAATTCGAGACAACTTGGCCAGCGCATGCTTGCCCCACGCAGGCTTTCGATAGACTTGTCTGAAGGTGGGTTGAAAACTCCACTAATCGAAGAATCGCCTGGAACAGCCAGGATCAGGAGTGAAAGGGCCCTGTTCGTGAAGTCAGCCGGGCCATCCTGTTTGAGTTCCTCGCAGAGGGCGATCATGTCTTCCATATCCTGTGTCCTATCTCCGGACCCTAAACGAGTCCGAATGGAGAACGCCTCTACGAGTGATACCACCATTTCGTTCCGTGAGATATCATATGCTTCAAGGGGATGATCTTGGAGACAATGGAAGTAGTCAATAGCAGAACTGACGGCGTCGGGCTGCTCGGACTTCTCGGACCGTCGAAGAAGGGCCATCGCGAGCCTAAAGAAAATCACGATGATATTTGCCATGGGTCCACCCCAGGGCCGATGTGGGAGGAGGATTGCTTCAGTGAGTTGAAGGATGCATTGGTCAAGTTCTTCATTCTGGTGCGATAATTCATGGCGATAGAACTGCCCAGAACCCAACAAATAGAGCCAGAAAGGGCGCAGAGGGTGGGATCGGGGTAGTTCGTGGAGAATATTCTGAAGACGAGAGATCCCATCGTCCAAATTATGGATGGTGACTGTGAGAACCGAACGTAAGCTACGGACAAGAATAGACTTGAGACCTACATTGCGGGGTGTCCATGCTTCAAGGCCTGAAAGTAAGGTAGGACAGATGACTGCTTGACGTGGGGGACAATTAGGAAGTAAAGAAAAATATGCGTCGCAGAAAGGTGAGCGTCACGGTACCGCCACTGGCATGGAGCCGCGCGGTATTTGAGACGGCGGTAAGGCCTACACAGCCCTCCAACACGTGCCCGCTAGAAGCGCGAGACGTGTTACAGGAAACACAGCTTCTGTTGAACTCATAAAAGTGTGGAATCGGTGGGAGCGAGCGAGCGCGAAGGAGTGCGCTGTGTAACGGAGACACACTCAGTTGGGCAGAAAGCCTGAGCACACACTGAGGGAGCCACTACACAACTACAGAGGTATAAAAGTAAGTAAACTAAGGGGTATGAAATGGGGTAGTCGACGGATGCAAAATTCAGGGTAAGTACTAAAATCATCCGCTGTCTATGGGTGACACTAGCACAATGTGTGTGGCCCGACCGCCGCTTCCGCGACCGCTTCCATGCGTCTGGACCGACTGGACAACATCCGAAGGACCACGACTCGGAGTGGTGTAGCTGACGACAATGGAAACCAGTACCTTCGGTAAGTTGGTATCACTCAAGCCGTTCCTGGGCCTGACTCCTGAGCGGTTCAGATGGAGGAACCACCATCGTCGCTGAATCATGTTGGCAGTCCGTAAAATGAACAGAGTCCACCACATGTAATTTACGATGGGTTTATCAGAAGATAGACAGTAGGGAGTGGGGGAATAAAAGCCAAGAAAGAGAAGTCAGATCCAACATTGATTCGTGTGTCGGGATCTTGATCAGACTCGGATATCCCACATCTTCGGACTGAAACAATGAACTCCGGAAAGATTTCGCATTGTGTAATGACGTGCCGCCAGTGTGAGAGATTAGAGCGAGTTGGGAAAGACGTGGACTTCCTGGGGCTTCGGACAACGGAATCGGCACAAACAGTGAGGTCTATTGTCGAAACGTCGTAAGAAAGTGGAAGAGCGAGTTTATATCTTGTGATTAACCAACGTAATCAACTGATAAGCAGAATATTAGAATATTTCAATGCAATAAGGTGTATATTGTCCGAATCGCGGACGCGCGGTGCATGCACAGGTGAGGCGCTCGGGCACGCGGTGAGGTGGCTGTCGAGCCATCGAATGTCCGTAGTGAACGGTATGGATTGTTCCGAGTTCTTTTTAGAGAACGAGGTATTTAAGCCGTTTTTTTTTTCCAGCTGGGATTTTGGGTGCTCACCGTGCGAAAATTCCGCATAATCGTTGCGGCCGTTGCCGGGTGTTGTTGCACGCGCGCGAGAGAGACTTGGGTCGTTGCGCGGCCGTTGCCGACCTGACGGTGGTGTGACGACCACCAAACTGCCGCGTTGATGCCTTGCGTCTCTGCTTCTGCAACTCCCAAGGAGACGTTGTGCCCTCTGCATGGACCTCAGAACGGAAATCGGTCGCAACATCGACGGCAAGACGGGAACGATAGATTGGGACGTTGGAATATGGGTCCCATGTGCGTGATTGACTTTTCCCTGGTGGTTCCGCCGACATTGCACATGCAGCACAGCTAGGGTTTTTCTTCTGGGCGACGATGCCTGCTGTGATGTCCATGGCCTCAACAGGTCTTTTTGAATTGAGGATTTGCTCCACAGTCGGCCCCCCTCCTGAATCCCAGGGGCCTAGTAGACAGGACGACTTCGTGCAAAGGCTCTCGCGACAGCCAACCGGGCTCGCATGTGCCCTCGTTTGGGGTGCCTCGAGACATAACGCCGCATTCGCGCTCACCCTCTGGTGGCGGCGCCTCGGGTTTTCGTCTGCCCATTTACGGTGGCGCCTCGAGCTCGTGGCTCGCCCTCTCGTGGCGACCTCTCGACTTTACGCCCGGCCTTGTCTTGTGCCCAGGGGACCAACGCCTTGGGCTTAGCGGTAACGGCTTTCTCAGCCTCGCCAGCGGGTTCAACGCCGGCAGTCCCGCCCCATCTCCCTCTTCTCTGCGCTGCGCGTTGTGAAGGTTTGGACAAGTCGTGGAATGCACCCAACCAAACGACTTGCCCAAGCGCTTCTCAATGCATATGCGCTTGCCCGAGAGCGTCAGCACCGACTCACGGAGCTCACCATTCAGGACTGGGAAGCGTTACATCTGCTTCTTGACTCGAATTGTGGCCTCTCCTTGGGCGGCATCCTCCACTCCTTTTCAGCCTCAGCCTAAGTTTCCAGGCTTTCGCGCCACCACGCCTTGTTAGTAACGTGGCAACAGAACAGCCCGCTCCACGACAGTATTATTATACGAGACCCCGACACTTGTGTCCATCCCACCAGCGTCGTCCTCGACCTCTTAAACTCGAATAATTCGGTGCTGCTCGTCAGTGGGCCTCTCACCATGTCCTATTCCCGGGTCAAGCTCGCGGACATCCCTGCGTTGACATTGTACAACGACGAACCAACACTATCTCGACGGGGTCAACCTATCCCCCAGCTCATCTGCGAAGGCAAGCCCTGCAAGTTATTCACACCGGATGTGATCCGGTGTGTCAACCTCGGAGGAGAGGGTATGAACGTGGACTGGAAGGTATGGCCATGACAATTTTTCACCCCTAGGAGCCTCCCTCATGGCAATTTGAAGTGCGAAACAGATTCACCTGATTCTTCTGGGTCGTGTTCAGATGTCCTGCGAAGGGTGGTCGGGGTCAGGAGAATCGTACGTCCTAAAAGGTAGGCAAAATTTGCAAACGCACCTGACTTTTTTTACGATCTCTGAGTACATCCCATTTGTAGAATCGTGCTCTCTGGAATACCGCCTTCAGGAAGTGCCGAACGTCTTAAAAACGTCAACCTCATGTCAAGTCACCAGTGTTGCTGACCACTCGTATGCCCAGCTATGTTCACTTTGTGTACCAAACCAACGACGCTAACCATGCGACAGCGGGGGTTCTCATATGTGTTTGCATCGTGGTCCTCGCTTACATCCTATACAAGTATCTCCTCCTATGCCTTGAGGGCGATCATAGAAGTTCACCGCCACAGACACCACCTCCCGGCCCCTCGTCCGGCTCTGGCTGGTTTCATGGGAGCTATGACAATTACCGTCGTCGCCCGCCGCCACCTTATTCAAAATATCTAGATAATCCCACAGAGTCCACAGGTGCGGGGCGGCGGGATCAAACGGTCTGGGCTTTTGGAGCGGGGGCGCGTAGCCTGCGCTCGGCATTTGGGGAACTTACCTCTTGACTCGTCAGCGCAACCAGGTGCTCAACAAAGGCGCTATGACTGGGAAAATGAGCGCTTCCAACGACGTGATCCAGTCCCCAAGGACCGCAAGCAAGTGGCTCGTTCTCGCAGCAGCAGTCGTGGAGTAGTGGTAACAGGGCAAGCTCATCAAACATCGGGGCTATGAGGAGAAGCACGGGATTTGGCGTCTCGACTGTCCCTTGATGTGTCGGATGGGTGTAGGCGGACAGGGCCGGGAACATTGGTATGTATGCTGGTTACCTCCGCTGTTCATGACGCGTATGTCCTCAACGATTCTCCCTTGTTCATTCATCAGTGTGTACGCTATCCATGAGGGTCCTTGATTTGCAGCCTTCAATCGATCCTTTTGTTTCATCACCTGCTTCGAAGGTACTTTTTTGTTATCACTCCTTTCCTTGATAGCTCCGCCTCGCGATAACAGACTCATGAACTCTAC
>Ga0307512_10000497_pt1 | contig 57549 bp, 50 predicted proteins | sample 14_EM_MG_FD_200267 | JGI IMG/M metagenome (GOLD analysis project Ga0307512, IMG submission 200267) | Populus trichocarpa ectomycorrhiza microbial communities from riparian zone in the Pacific Northwest, United States - 14_EM | ecosystem: Host-associated > Plants > Roots > Unclassified | place... | reverse complement strand
CACATTATCCTTATCCATAAAGTACCATCTTATCGTAAGGAGAATACTTAAGAAAGTACAAATATTAGTAAGAGAAATGTAGATACTTCCGTATTTTCAATATAGTTTTCCTCATCCTCTGCTCCCCCCCCCGGCTTAAACAGGTCAAACAGGAAGCATCCTTACCAGCTACCCTCCCCCCTTGGAAACACACACGTAAATACACACACCAAATGATCGGTCACTACCCCCGCTAGCCTATTCACCCGACTACTCCCTTCCATCCAGCCAACTACTGTACCTTTTCCGGTTTTAACGGCAGCAACAATGCGGTTTCTCAACATGGAGCACAATCAGGCAACGAGCCTTCCACGATGTGCTCATTCGTCCAATACGGAGGTGTAGGCCGTGTTAGCATAGGCAGGGTATTGTGCAACTAAAAGTACGCCAAGACATCCTTTAGTATGCTACCTACGGTTTTTCAGCAGCTGGATTCTTCATAATGAGGCAATTATCAGCCTCAACCATATACTTCACGACCAAATCAGTGTCAAAACGCGAAATTTGACAACTTAGCAACCCAAATTTTCCAATCAGACTACGTAAAGTTGTTCTCTAAGTAGTCAGCAGTGGGAGTACGCTCACCGCATCAACTCCTTTTGTGATAGTAGGCGGTTGATACAGTTAGCGTAGGTTTAGGAATCAGTCCTTGTAGGTGTACCGCACCATAACTCGCATTGGTGTAAGAGGATGAACAACCGGTTGCACCTGTACGCCTATCTTCCAATATGAAGCATTCCTTCACATTCCACCACCTCTGCAAAGCCACTGCATTCCTTCATTCGCCACTAGAATACAATCTCCTCCGCCCTATATCCAGTGTTGTCAACCGTCCGTCCCGTCCTCGCCCGCTGAGGACGGCATGTCGGCCGATGACGGCCGGGGTCGGCAAAAATACCGTCATCGGCCGTCATCCACCGTCACCGGCCGACATCGGGCGGTTACTATTAATACATATACTGTAACTGTAGAGCGCGCAGTACAAGATATAAATAGATTTATCTATATTCTAGACTCTCAATCAGTAGTAAGAATTCAGATTCGGATCGAGCAGATGTTGAAGGATCTTGCTTCACAGTCAAGATAGTGGAGAAATGTACTTATTATAACTGAATATCTATTAAGTATGATGACTCGCAAATCATCAATGGATGTCGGCCGATGACCGCCGGGGACGGAAATTTACCGTCAACGGCCGTCCCTTCCGTCCGTCCCCGTCCGGCCTCAAAAAGACGGCGCTGTTCCGTCCTAACTCAGGACGAACTGCAAGCCGCCGTCCCGTCCCGTTCTCAGTGATGTCGGACGGACGGGACGGTTGACAACACTGCCTATATCGAAGCATATTAAGCAACTCTTTTGGAATTCATTCTGAGTCAAAGCTGTAGTGAGGGCTTCAAGCCACTGCTGAGTCTCTGAACCCTCTCGTTGTCTGTTCTACGATGGAACTTCACAAGCATCACGCCCCATTTCGTTAAGTTCTCTCTTTCCTATCTTATACCAGTTTTTACGTAGCAGAACCTTTCTGAGTGCCATATTTTATAGGATAGCCGCCATTTCCAAAAGTTATGTAGGATAGCCCTCTCATACTAAAATCAAAATGAGCGAAAAATATTAATTTATTTAGCTCTTTATAGAGTGATGAATGTTTCTCTGCATCTTCTCTTCTTTTTTTGGTCATTGAGGGTTGTGATTGGTAAGCGATATAATGAGAGTGCTGATTGTCGACACATCAGATTACAACGATATCTCATAACTTCGACATGACTACTGTTATTTACTTTGTCATTAAATTGCAATACAACATACCTATCTTCCGGCGACACACTCCTACAAATAGTACACTGTAAGTGAGGTATGGGGGCCGAAGGTTTTAAACCTCATAATTCCCCCCAATTGATACCCGAGAACGTTCTCTGCCGAAACTTGAATCCAGGGATACTAACTTCCCCAGCCCTGCATCAACAACCTCAATTGATCGGAGCCTGCATCTGGGAATGCTGCCTAGGAGCGGCATAAGTTCAGGAATTCCGCCCGATCACACAACAATTCGACACGTCAGTTGAGGGCGCACTCACCGTTGACAGCCACTATCTCCGTTCACAGGTGCCAAGACTTAACCGGTGCTCCAATTACAATATATTTTGGTTTAACAAGATCTAGAAACTACTGACATGCATGCCAGCAGTCCCACCCTCAGCATACAACCTCATACAGGTGAAAGGGGACGACGGGTAGCAGGAGTGGAGCTCCGCCATCTAGCCGGCCAGCCCGGAGGCGGGGGGGATTAAGGGACTGCCATACTCTAAGTAGAGTGAATACAGTATGATTAAAACAAAACAAAAAAACCTCATACAGGTGTACGTTTTCTCAAGTAATAACGAACGAGAGGAACGTGTGATAATTTTTCGCGAGACTTCACGACTAGAGTACAATAGATGGCTACAAGCACACTTAGCCCAACCTACATGGCCAAGCCTCAGACGCATTATAGATTGAATTGAGCAGAAGTTTGCATAATTTAAAGAAAGAGAAATGTAAGATATGAAACCAATCTCCATAACGGATACCACCTTTTCATTCAATAACATCCCGGGCCAGCAGACAACAGACTGATTGGCTAAAATTATCTTTTCTCGGGCATTTGCAAGGATCTAATAGTGATTTCTAATCTTCATCAACATCGTAACTCATATCGTTCGCAATATTTCTGATATATCCATCCGCTTTTGAGCGAATAAGGAAGAAGTACGGCGAATTCTCGCGTCCGTATAGCCCGTAGTTTTTCAAGGTTTTAGTATCCAACTGAAACGTCAGTAACTACGATATGTGGCTGAGGGGACGCTACTCAAACCTTGGTGAATCGGATCCCATATGCTACATATAATTACGATCAGATGTCGAAGATGAATATGCCTGCCTTCGGAAGTACTGTCAATTCAATACCGCCAGTGTGCCGGCACCGGAGATGTCGTACCAGACGAAACGAGAGTTGCGGTTGAAGTCCGAGTACCATACTGACTCGAGGGTCATATCATTGGTACCCGTTTCCGTGGCACCGGTGGAATGGCTGCGTATGCTACGGAGTGCATTAATTAAGACTTCTCACTTCTGGTGTCGCCACAAGCGGCGATGTTGCGTCCACCCCTTTGGATGGCCCGGCTAGATGAGGGGGATCCCCTTCCTTTATCGGTCTTCCCTTTTTCGATTCCAAGTAGTTCACAAATGAAAGAACAAACCACCAAGAACAAACGAAACAAAAGAAACAAAAACAGACACAACAGTGCTCAGCTAGCGGGAGAACTTCCCCAACGAATACAGCTAGATATCTATACATGCCTACATCTGCCCACTTTCCAACCCGTTCCCCGTCCCACAACCTTCCAGAGCTCCCGCTGCTCTGCCCTTCATCTTTTACATAGAAAATGCCCCTCTCTCGGGCCTCCTGTTCTTGGGAGTCTCTCAGGATAGTCCCAGGAACCGGTATAACGGCTACTTTCCTGTCCCTACCGCTAAGCCGAAGTGCGAAATACTCTGGGAGTTCAACAGAAATGATGAAAACCATTAAATTTCATCTGGAAAAGGCAGAATGACTGGAAGAGATTGTAAAGTGAGCTACACACCGATCCAAATCGCATTTGATAGTTTATGATACATTTTTACAGTCATATTAGCGGTGGTAATAAAATTAATTTTGCCGATGAAGCTGGTAATTACTAGGGAATTGTCATTGCATTACCGAGATTTTCATTGTATGAAGTTCTAGATTCACTGTTTCAATTGTCTAGTTTATTGTTCAGAATTATTCTAAGTGGTTTCTTGCTTTGGGCCATATCAAGCGGATCATATGATCGAGGTGGAGGATGATTTCGCGCTTCACTTTTTAGTTTGTTTAGCGCTGGGGACAGCCGATATACAAGTTCTTGGACCTGTCCGGAGAGGCTCCCCGCTCTTCCTCTTCTCTCCTTTCCGCCACCTCACAAGCCCGCCTCTCTCTTTCCCCCCATCGCTATGTTTCTTCACGAGTCTGATCTCATCTAATTCCCGCCTCTCTCCCGTCCTCATACCCACCATACCTTGCTTCGTAATAGCTACCCTTCCGATTCCGTTGGTGCTCCAAAATACGTTCTGTAATAACTATAGCGGTAATAGCGATGATTATAACTGGTACAACTGGCAGTAAGTGCGGCTGTTTGGTAGTTAGCTGGGATGTATGTAATCTCTGCAAAAATTTGTAGATCCCACCACGCTTTTCAGTTTGTGGAAAGCCAATCGCAGAAGATGTGAAGGCGGCAGAAATGCTTTATGGTTTTGGGAGAGTGGAGGTAAAGGTGGTTGTCGGTATCGGCAGAGCGAGGGCATGTTTCTTTCTAGGATTATGATATAGGTTAAATACACAGCTCTATGGCAAGTATCTGAAACCGCGCCACTCAAGTAGGCCCACAGCTAGTCAGATGAAATGTCGCGCTAGGCATCCACACCAATACGGATGAATCAGCACCTACATGAATAGTGAGGTTCAGTAAGACGAACTTACGGGCTTATGGGATTCACCAGGATATAAATAAATCAGTGCTTATATAATCATATAATAGGTCTCCAGCCTTCATAGATAGAGATACACTAGCATTCATCATCATCAAAAAGCACCGCTCCTCTCGATGAACAGGGTTTTATGATTCATCCACATATGTGATTAGATAGCCTTGTTTCAAGTATTCCATCCGCGGAGACACGTGGAGAAACAGTTAATGTCTTTTAGTGAACATTTAGCTCATAGATAAAAACTAGCTTTTTAGATAAGAGCACTTTGGCCCATGTGACCGGGTCATTGAAGGATTCAGTGCCATTCGCAATTATACAGTTATTCACACACTTGAAATGTTAACTTGAATCATTCTTATTGGTTGACTGGCTGTATCTATGTATCTACTTAAGTACATACCCCACTGCAACAATTCACGCTCAATTAAGTCCACCGGTTTCACTCAGATCACAAGTTGACCATCCATGCCATGGGCATAACTAGCCTATGAAAGTAGGCTAGTACACCCCCTGTCTCCGATTCTAACCCTAACAGCTAGACGGTCTGAGAGCGCGCCATTTAGCGCAACACGGAGATCATTACATGTCAAACAGGCGACTTAATCAGACAGCAATGGGTAGTATTAACATGAGTGGATGGAGTAGTTGATTGATTTCCACTTGAACCAATAGCTGTGTAACATGCCTTATCCAGATCACAGCACTAAGTCGCATCTGCTGGCAGTCAAAATTCTCCTATCTATATTTTAGACCTTGCGATAGCGCTCATAGCCTACAAGTTGCTGTCGTCTCCGTTTGGGACTATCCAGTTGTCTTTGCTGCTGATTTGTCGTCGCTCGTTTTTTCGTTGAGATAAATTTGCGCAGGTATATTCACACGTTCTAGGTTACTTTTCTTATCCCTACACTTTCATTTCACACAGGACTTCCCGGTCGAACCCAGATGTATGTCGTACCTTGCCCGCGTGATCTCTGTTATAACCTTCTCCTCGCAGATCTGATCGCGACGAAAGCACCTCTATAATTATAACTGTGGTCTATTCACCTCATTTAAAACCGATTTATAAGTTCGTACGTTTCCTCTCAGCGGGCGGACAATAGCGGTGATAGATCTATGACCGAGTGAGAATGTCCAGCGCGATCTCAAACAAATCCACGGTACATAAAGCCCCCTTCGCATATGATAAGTTAAGTAAGGACAGTGTTCTCAACCGTCCCGTACGTCTGGAATTACTCAGGACGGGGACGGGACGGGGTGTTTAATATGGACTTGACCGAGCTGATGGCAAGGCACCTAGCCGGTAGGGCATAAGGCATCCAACTGCCTTGTATATATCTCGAGTCTTTCTCCTTCTCTCTTATCTTTGTACCTAAGTCTATTCACACGATTCTCCCCTTCCGTATCGTAACACGGCGAAACGCCGTCTGTCCGAGTCAGGATGGGGACGGATGGATAGGACGGCCGGGGTACGCTAAGTCGCCGTCCCTAGCAGATATCCATTGACGATGAAATTTAGAAGTAATAAACTGGGTTGAATCATACCAAGCATCAAATTTACCTACACTATATACTGCAAACTCTATCCACTATCATTGGTTCACTCATCTCTAGCCACATATAACCCTAAATGCTTGATATTGGCCGTATTGAAAATACGGAAGTATCAACATTTCTCTTTATTAATATTTTACTTTCTTTATTATTCTCCTTACGATAAGATGGTACTTTATAGATAAGAATGATGTGGTGTGTTAATAACTGTTAATACTTTTGTTATTGTTTATTGTTTAGATTGTCTAGAAAGTTCTGGTTCGAACTTGTCTAGAACCTTCTTTTTGGTTTCTTTGGAAGAGGGATTTATCAGCGCTGATCTTGAAAGAACGCACCTAGATTGTTCTGTTATATTCTTTACGGTTCCTATGTATTTTTGTACAGTTGCAGAGTTTTTCTCTTCCTGTTTGAGTTATTGATCCGCGACTGTGGTCATGGACAATCACTCCATTATTATTGTATATATAGAAGCTGTTTCTCCGGTTGGAGAACAGTTCTTTAGACTCGCTCAGACATCGATTGGAATACTACAATATCTCCTCTTGAATCCTCCTCTCAGTCTATGCTGGTCTTTCGAACACTTCTTGAAATCGTTATACTCGCAATACTTCTTCTTTGTATACTTCTTTTGAGATTCTAATAGATCTCTTCGGACTTTCGCTGTTATAATAGAATCGGCCGATGGCTGTGGATGCCGGTTGGGGATAGTGTTTTCGCCGTCCCCAGTAGTCCCCGGCCGTCATGCCGTCCTCGTCGTGTATAGACTTAAGGCACAGAGAAGAGAGCAGGCGAAAGACTCGAGATATAAACAGCAAATTTAGAACTAGTGTGCCTTACTATTAGCCTTGGTTATGGTCTGTTTTTGTTTTTTTTTTTGTTTTAATCATACTGTATTCACTCTACTTAGAGTATGACAGCCCCTTAATCCCCTCCGCCTCCGGACTGGCCGGCTAGATGGCGGAGCTCCACTCCTGCTACCCGTCGTCTCCTTCTGACAAATGAAAGCATCTGAAAGCGGTCGATACAATACAAAGGAAAAGGGATGAAATCAAGGAGAGGCCGCCGACTCTTACTCCTCCACCCAGTTTAGACGGGAACTTCCCGACATCAGTGGCCCCCAGGAAGTCCATCACCGCTTTATCGCATTTCTCCATGGAGAGCAGCTCAGAGACTTGCACATGTCGGCATCTGCCCGCTCTCCATCCCGTCGCTTTTCCCACCCCTTTCCAGAGCGTTTTCTGTTGGTCTTTCCATCGGCTGCAGTGGCGGAAGAGATGTTCCCGCGTCTGGGCCGCCGTCCTGCTTCCCGCTGTGTTCGCAACCGTCCCGTCCGTCCGGGATTGGTCAGGATGGGGACGGACGGCAAGAATCCGGCAGTCCGAGAGCAGGACGGAGACGGCGCCGTCTTTTTGAGGCTGGACGGAGACAGACGGAAAGGACGGCCGTCGACGGAGAAGTCTTAGCACACATAACAAAAATTATAAGAAAATCATTTCAATTACTATTCTGACCGTGATGCAAGACCTGTGAGCATCTGCTCCATCCATACTATTTCTGACTCTGTTTCTCCAAAGATTATGCCCTCTGCACCAGGATTTCATACATTCCGAACCCTGTATAACATTATCAGGCTTGATTAGGTTTAGTCTAAAGATATACAGTAACCGCTCGATGACGGTGGATAACGGCCGACATTCCGTCCGTCTTGAGGAAGGACGGAGAAGGACGGCCTTGGCGCCGTCCGTCCGTCCTGGAGAAATCTCGGACGGACGGGACGGTTGAGAACACTGGCTTCCGCCGCCGCACCACCAGCATTTGTCATCGTCTCGGTGTCCGAACCGTTTTAGGTACGTGCTCACTGGCGCGTGTCCGGACTTCAGTCGGTAGAATCTGGCTGCCAGAGGCTTCACGCTGTTCATTGGGATGGGTCTCTTGCTCCCAGCTTTGCCTTTCAGCCGGTAGCCGTGATGTTTGCTGCATTTGTCGGCCTCCCACTCAGCCTTCGCCGCCGTCTTGGTTATGGTCTGTACACGCCTCAGATCTTATGTGTAACTTCTGGTGTTGAATATCTGAGTGGTAGGTAGCAAGTAGCTAAAGGTAACACAAACATAACTAAAGATATACTAGACGTTCTTTGTATATATGCCGAGTCCTTCTGCTTCTCTCTTCACTCAATGCCTTATTCTATACACACGGTTCTCCCCTTCAGCATCGCAACCGGTGCTACATATGTACCGCGGTCGTGAGTCTCAGCATCCGGTACCACTCTGATATATCTTATGTAAGAAGAAGGCTTGTAAGAAGATAAAGTCTTGTATGAGGATCTAGCTTGTATTAGGATCGAGGTAAATGGGTCTCATGTAAGATAAGTGCATACACGTACGCAGATAGGAGGCTGTACATATACGGGCCTTGGGGCCTCGAGAGATCAAGCAGTCAATCAACCACCCAAAGTAACCAGTGTTGAAATACTGATTGCTAGAAGCCTTGTGTATTCTAAACTACAGGAACAATCGTGTGATCTTATATACGGCGTTCAGAGTATGCCTTGTACGCATGCATGCGCACTCAGCTGGCATCTCCAGCTGAGTCTGGAACGACCATCATCATCGTGAGATCATGATCCCCATCAGCCCAGCCGAAGCCCATAAACCGTACGTCAGGGAGGCGGTCCATATATGCAACACTGCAGTTTGTCTTAGAAGTTGTCTTGTAGGTGCTATAGTGTACTACCTACGGGAGCCAGCTTATGAGAGTAGTTATATAATTCCTTTACAGGTACATATCGATATCTAGCCTCCCAACTAATGCTAGTATCTAGGTTCGAACAGCAATTTTGCTTCAGGTACTGTACCGGCCAATGAGGTTGGGACACTTTTTTTTGCTGTCACTTTTTTTCCATCACCGAATGGTCAAAACCGGGCGAAATCCGGAATAAAATATTTCTAGGACACTCAGTCCTGACTACTGACGTTGGCGTACTACTAACGTTGCATCAGTCTTCGCTCCTTTCGGCATAGAAATGTAGCTTAATCCAAAACTTCTCAACCTTTGATTAAAGTTGCTCTAGTTCTAAGAGTTTTTGTCGGTAGGCGTGCTCGATCCCGAACTGGGCTGCGAACAAGGTGGACGTTGTACCCTGCCTTGGTTACACCCTCAGCCCCAATTCACTCGTTTAAGGTTTAGTCACAAACTAGAAGCGCTTAATTACGAAGCGAAATTGCGTTCACGCGCTAGCACCTGATCACGGTTGTTACACGGATGATCTGCGCTGGTTTGTGGATTGACCGCTAACTGGATGGAACTCGCCTAGCTGTGATCAACTTAGTAATATGCAGATGTTACTCAGGAATGTACTAGAGATGTGCTGAGAATTATTTCGAGATGGGACAGCAGATTTTGATCGAATATCCGGTTTCGATTTGTAGTCAAACCCTTCCGCCTCTTTATCAACAGAAGGGTGTAGGAACTTACTTGACATTGTATTTGATTTATGTGCGACACCATGAAATATCTCCATTATGAATGCAGACACCATATTAACGGCTTTGGTCTGCAGTTGTGTATAATAGATTGCCAAGATGCTAATCACTCTTGATCACTCGACTACATGACCTCACTGACGAGTGACTCAAAGTGGCAAAGGCATCAAAGTTTTCCCCGATGATCCCTGTATAGCAGTCGAGTCTTTGTCCTTCTCTCCTCTCTCTATATTATAGGGTCTACGCACACGGTTCTCCACTGCAGCAACAACACTATTGCAATCTGGGGAGTACCGCGTGTGTGCAGACCATGATACAGAAGGATAAAAAGAGGGAGGAAAACTTCAGATACGTAAAAAATAAATTCGGGGGTGTGGTTTTTGTTTTATTCATACTGTATTCACTCTAATTAGAGTATGACATCGGGGGTGTGGTTGTAAGCCTTTGCCTGAAAGTTACCACCATCTCCATTAATCTCGAACAAGAGGGATGTCCATAGCAAACTAATCTCCGGGAGAGCAACCAAACCTCGGACTTATGTCTTTGCCTAGTTCTAGCCGAAGAGATAGCAACTGAATGATATATTTCACCAATCCGAAATGCATGATAAGCATCTCCGGACATTAGCTGTTTACTGTAATTAAGAGATACCGTCGTTCCCTGGTGGTTTTTATCTTTTCACTATTCCCCGAATATGAGTTGTATTGCATCATAGTATGATAGCCTTTTCGGGGATAGTAACAGCGAACACTGCCGCATCAATCTTAGATAGCTGAAGGTCAATCTGTAAGATGCTCAGGGGGCTTGCTCTCTGTTTATCTGGAATTATACAGCATTCGACCGCTTGCATGGGTTAGAGACACTCCGTTTCCCTGTCCTCGAGGAACTCGACAGATGGATTATCTCCTTTCCTACTAGCCTTTATTTCAGACTGTAGTAGGAGGGGTATGCTAGATGCATTCGTACGGCGGTGTAAAACGCGTTATCAATAAATCAAACGACGGAATCATGCTCTCGCTGCGCCCGCCCCCCCAGACTCCCGGGTCGCTAACCTCCGTATTTGACCCACATTAGCATTAAGAAATCAAGCGTTAAGTTCCGCATATGCTTCTATTAGCATCCAATCAAGATATTTCTCCACCCTCCATCTACTTAGGTAACCGCTTTGTTTCATCATCGTGTGATACAGACATACTGCGCCTCGTGTTGTGTTGGTAAGAGTCATGACGATGCTCCCTCCATGTCTTCCGCAATGTAGTCGTTAGATATTGTGGGAGCCTCTCCGGACAGTTACAGGTAACTGTTCCACGGTAATATACCTGTCCCCAGCGCTAAATTAATTAATTACCGAATCGTTATATAATAATGTGGTTTGGAGAAATGATAAAAGAAATGACACCAACATAGGAGCAAATATTCTTGCTAGGTATAGTTGAATGAGATGCTAAGCATCATGACCAATGGCATTCGAGATCTGATCTTATACACATATTTTCTGTAGCCAATGATGATCGGTAGTGATTGCAACGGTAATGACACTAAGCTAGCGTTTTTTTCCGTTATATGAAGATGTCTATCTAACTACCCCTGGAGACCCCCGACAATGCCGCACTCTGATAAGATAGAATCCAAAATCATCCCCATTTTAACTGTTACCATTTTTGATCATTTTGTTGCCATTTGCTACTATATAGCGCTTCGGCAGCGCAGGGGACAGGTATATTAGCCGTGGAACAGTTACCAGTAACTGTCCGGAGAGGCTCCCGATATTGATGTGAACTGCCAGGCTCCGCTGCGTTGTTCGTAAGGCTCAGTCCAAAACAATTACATAGCGCCTGCGCAGATGCTTAATCCGGGAACTCCGATGGACCAACTGTGGCTTGCAGGGCGGAGCTGATTCCGTATTGAGCAGTATTGTATCACAATCTTTAAATCATTCTCGATCACTCGGTCACGACAATTGTTACAATATGGAAGTAGGGGAGAACCGTGTGCGTGTATTCTATGGTACAGAAAGAGGAGAAACGGAGAAAGACTCAAGATATATACAGGAGGCATCAGCCCCTGCAGCAGTCACCGTGTATCAGATCTGTAACATATCTCCGGCACAAGTAAGTACACCTGTAACAACAATCGGTCACGACAATCGGTCGGTATTCTAGGGTGGGATAGTTGCCTTTCGTTCACCGTCGCACAGCATGATATGCACGAAATCTAGCACCTATCTAAGGGCTATCGTTGTACCGCCCGACCGTTTGTCTCCTAATAATAGACGAAGAGTAAATGCAAAAGTGCATACTGGAAAAGTATCGTTATTCGAAGGCAAGCTGAGAGTGCAATTTAGAGCGGTAGGTGAAAACGAGGTGTGGTCTATGCGCGCACGGAACTGAACACACAGTACCAGACACTGGCTGAGACGTCACCGGTCACTAGAGGATGTCTGTCCCATACTTTTGGTAGGTTCCTCACGGTCAGCACACGGTGTCCAGAAATCATAATTTCAGGATCGGGGTCTGCCTCTGATTCTCATGGTGAGTGTCCGCCATACCTCTCAGTTCCTCCTCTTCTCTTCCTCAACATTATATTCAGCAGCGAGAGAACAGACAGGCACTTACACTCAGTCTCGTCCACTATGCTAATACCTGCAACCATCAACCGTCCCATACCAAGTATGCTGTTTCTTTTTTTGCTTTAATCATACTATATCCACTGTATCCAGAGTATTACAGTGACCAGCTATCGGCTAGGTGGGGGAGATCCCCCTTACTCTACCCTTCTTCCCCTTTATAATTTAAACAAAAGATAGAGTATGCTGTCGCTAGCCGGAGACGTCCCAACCACTATAACCTGTACAGAGGTAGCACGTTCACTAACCCCATCAGCTAGACACTGTGAATATGTAGAATCCTAATGCAAATATTGTGGGAGTTTATGTGTTCAGCCAGTTGGATTAGCCTCAGGGTCCCGCATTTGGTTAACAGCCGTGGATGTTGTGGTATTTAGCGTATAATCGAGACTAACACCAGTAATGGGCGCCATTCGACAGAAGTGAAAATCCAGAACCTGCTGAAAAGTGTAGCGCTGCAAGGTTAACAGTGGTACATGGTCAGAAAATTCTGTACCGCTAAATCTTAAGTTAGCGATTCCTTACCGTTCTTGACTGCGGCAGATTAGTAGTAGGTATCTCTGTACCGGAACTGACTAGATTGCTGAGCTAGCTGTATGCTAGATCGATGGCGACGCACCTAGTGTAATCAAGCCACGTACTTCTGAGCAAGATATCCATGGGAGTGGCCCCGTAGTGTAGTGGCTTGGTCTTGCCACCACTATGCTCATTGTTACAGGTTCGAATCCCGGCGCCACTCCTCTACCCGAGCAGACTCCTTGTGTCGCACAAGTTGATGTCACACCATGAGTTCCCTGTGTCAAACTCACCACAGGTTGAGCATACGAACGATTAGTAATGGGGGTGGGCTTGGTGGGTCAGTGGCCCAGTGCCCTCCATTGGGTAGTGGGAAGTGGGAGGAAACGACTTTGCCTGAGTCAGAAGTAGGTGTTATGTGAGCTAGTTTGGCCATAATTTAGCCGATGGATGGACAGGAAGTTTCCAATGGACAGGGGTATAAAAACGTTAATTAAATGCCATGACCACCAGTGGTCGGCCGGCTTATGGTAACTTAGCTGGGCACCCCTTCGGGGTGAATGCAAAATGATTACAAACAAACAGCAAGATATCCATCTGTTCACAAACGTTGCTGATCCAAGGCTCTCTAATATTTCGATTAGTACACGTCTGGTGCTCTGTGATCTATAAGATTTCATTTCATCACTGAGGATCACTCGCAGCTCCTGCAACACTTGTTGTTCAAAGTAGAGATAGAGAAGCTTGATTGTGTACTGTCTAAGAGGGCCATGCGGTCATATATATAGTCATACAAGTGCGAATGCGTACGTTGCCATCCGCGAGACAGCAATCTCGCAACCTCCCATACGAGCCATCATCTCCGGCTATACAAAGGCTGAGATCTATTTATGCAACACCTGTCTTCGGCCAACATACCTATTACTCACCGATGGAAACCCTGTCAATGCCTTATTAGAGTGTTTGTTTCTCTACCATCTAGCCCGCTATTTATCAGCTGCGTCCACCTCAGCGATGTGACAGATGTGATTGGATTGAATCCCGCAATCTTAGCTTAACTTAAATATGAGGCTCTCCGGCCCTGGACAGGGATACCCCACACCCCAACTCTCAACTATAGTAAATTATTCTTTCTTTAGTATTTTATGATATGGAATCATCACAATGATCCCGCCACCTCCAGTCCACGCTCGCCTGTCAATTCTTGACGGAGGTTACGAGAATATGCTCAGTCAATGGGGTACAGTCGGCTGAGGCTGGGAGTACCGATGGCAGAGAAATAGATGTCGGAAGACATGTAGCGGTGTTGTAGGTGTTGTATAGCGAAGGTATTTCGAGGACCGAAACAAGTCTCCCCAAACTGCCGTTGGTCAACTCCTATATCCCAACGCAAAGGGCTCCGAATGGTGTCGGTTATGCTTAGTAGCAACCTTGTATCCAACAACTCATCATGATCTTGATTTTGCATCACCGCAAGGGCAAATTGCTCTCCATCGACACCACTCTCAAACATATTCGCCAAAACACCGCACAAGAAATGTTAGTGAAGCAAAGACCATACGGAGATGTACCACATATAATACCGAAAACCGCCGCGTTTGAAGCATCCATTAGATACCAAGCCCATCCCAAAACAGCCTACACACATTGTACACCACACTACCTCACCATCTCCGCACATCTCCCAATTTAGTCACCACATGCCCACCTTACCCGCTCTTAACCCAACTGATATACTCCCGACGGCGGATCCCGTGACACCAGGTCCGGTGATATGGCCTCCTTGTTAGACCGAGTCTTTGTAGAGTACGTCGTCACGTGGCTATGGGCTAGGGCTGGCAGCTACTATATAGGCTACGTGTCATCTTAGACTTAGACTCAATCAATCAATCGTCTCGACAGGTTCGTCACAACACTCCTTTGGTTGAAATAGCAGTATAGGCTCATTTGCCTGAAGTGGTGACGAGTTGTATTTTCGGAACTTTGACCAGACAACAATTATTCTCCAAACACCAAGCACAGCAGCAATGGCTGAGCCAGCTACTATGCCAGCAACACCGCTAACAGACTGACCACTTTGTTTCTCACTTAGAGGCACTGTGGATGGGTGGAATCGTGGATGGTGGAATCGTGGTAGGAGTTGGGACTTTGGGTGGCCTTGTGACGGGCATCAGACCTTTCGGCGGGTTCGATTCGGTCGCGTAAAGTGCCCATGACGGGTTGCTGGTGGTAGTGATTATGGCTTTAGGTTCACAGTCTAGTTGAAGGAATGTACCCAGACCATAGCCGTACTGGATATAGCGCGAGTAGCAATGGGGAAACTCCGTCCCACTACAAGAGGAATTAGTTTTGAAGTAGATGGCGTACGAGGAGTATGATATGCGAACCAGTACGCTGTTCCACTTACAACTCTGTACGCGGTAGAAAAGGTGAGAGTATGATTTGCATTAGCCACGCCAACAGTTCGTGGCAAACAAATAGCACCACTATCAAGTGTTTCAGTAGCTGCGTAGTATACTTTGCACTCGACTAATTCACTTACCTAACACTACAAGCCCCTGTCACAAAACGGTCTCGTAATCCGTCTCCCGCAAAGAGTGTACAGTCAGTGTCTGTAGGGCAAACACCAACGTTGCAAGTTGAAGGATTGTTCCAGCCGAGCGAATCAGACGCCTGCTTTTTCAACTCATGTCGTCGGAGATCTGGTATTGGTGTCGGCTGTACACTCCCAAAACTACTATAACCGGAGGGTACAGTGATGGTCGTGATTCGGGGATAAGAACAGGGAGATGGAATTGCTTGTGGCGCCGCCGATGACACTGGTGGAGCCAGTACGGCAGCAATAGCTCCGCTAAGGAGGTGAAATTGGTGGAGCTTCATGGTGATCGTAGGTTTTTTCGGCTCACGAGCCTCGACACGGCAGCAGCGCCCTTATACTTATCAATTTGGATCGAAAACGCATTATTCTTATTGAGATAAATCCCCGCATACGCAGAACCAAGAATACCTGGCGTTACACCATCGATGTTAACCAATATTCATGCACAAGTGGGAGCATCCGCGGCTGAAGCTTGAAACCGGGTAGAGGCAACAGGGGTTCTCAGAGTCAGTTGATAGCGCGAGTCAAAGTTGGGGTTGAAGGTGATTCTCGATGCTGATTGGTTATGGTTTTCAACTCCAACTTTATCTCCCGAACTCGCCTATCGGGATTTACTTAGTGCAGTTGAACTGGGTGGGCTGGGCCATTTTAGAATCCAAGACATGGTGGGGTGGTGTTAAGCGACAAGGATTTTTCAACCAACTCAGTTCTCCAACTTAACTTTTCAACTAGTACTTCATGGTTTCAACTCCACACTCGGCTTCTATTGGCTAAAATAATACTTGTAGTCCAACTCCAACTCGCGCTTTCAACTGACTTTGAGAACCCCTAAAGTCAGTTTATCTGAACAGTGCGTCTCGCTAATAAAGACGCCCTTTTCGGCTGCAATCATATCGTACTGGATCGTTTAAAGTCATGGTTTAGATGTAGGCATCAGAACCCTCTAATTCGGGTACCAAATCGATGTGTGATGTTTAGCAAGCCCGATCTCCGTCTGGTGTTTTTTATTTTTGCTTATGACGTAGGGCTGCAAAGAGAACAGCAGTGCTGCATGTGAGCCACATCCCGCGTTGTGAGCTTATGCAAGGGAAACCTTGTTTCCTAAAAAAAGAAATGTTACAGCTTCTTACCACTGTTGACCGCATCTTGGCGGCAATAAGATTTACAGTGAATATAGTTGTTGCTACTACCACGGGTGTTATACATTAATCGTACAATAAATCGTTCACATTAGTCAATCTTGAATGACCACGGTGCTAGTCCAGTACATATTCCAAGTAATACTGTGGTGAATCTCTAAAATCCTCGAGATTCTCATCTAAAAGTTCGTGATATATTTTCCCGAGATGAAATCTCGGGATTTGAACCTAGGCGATAAGATCGATTTTGAGCAATGAATAAACACCAGTGTGTCCTTGCACCAGAAGAAACACTTATGACCCACAGAAGCTTGGAACAATGGTCGTTGGCTATGATAGCCCGTTATCGCTTCTATTTGATGTGTATTCGTAGCGCTGGCTGTAGCTGCGACCGATACTGTACTGGCCATTGAGGTTGAAACGGACCTAACGACTGACAGGGAAATCCATATGAGACGACTGTCGCTGACAGGCTGAAACAATTAGACAAGGGCTTGTGACGAATTATCTTACATCTGTTTAGTAAAGCGAACCATGTTTATGTGGTTTTCACTAGCACTCTTCTTTATATGTACTGTGACTGCTGACAACAATGTCAAGTATGGGACAGTACTTGCTGACGCTGACAGGGACGAAAAATAATGGGACGGATACCCACTGCTGATGTCCCAACCTCAATGGCCAGTACAGTACGTAGAAGAACTCAATGCAGCCATTTGGCGCTTTCAGCCGATGGAAGGTTGCGGTTCAGAATTCTTGATGCGATTAGATTAAATTAGATGAGATCTACTGATAAGCAATTTTATAGATACCCCCCGCACTCCATGACACCCCCGCACTCCATGACACTCGCCTATACCAAATCACTTGCTTCTACCATCGCCCAGTAGATTACTCTATATTCAAACAAACGTTTTAATATAGTAGAATGTGTCATTTATACCGCGAATAAAAATGCCAAGCCTTACAGTATCTCGCCAGGTATCTGAACGAAGCAATGATAGGTAAGTTAGTTTTTCCGTGATCATCACGATATGGTAGCATTGTCGCCACTAGAAAAAGGCTGCCGGAACAAACCTACGGATACAGTGAACTCAATGGAGGTGTATGAGCACCAATTGCGGGAATAGATTTCGAGTGATAGGCGACGGCGAAGGCTTGAAAGTGCCGCAGCATACGTACTACAAGGTCAGAAGCGAAGGGTCAGATGTTAGTCGATAGTTGTGCATTGTAATTGACCAAAAGGTGATATATATGACCCAAATCTGCTACGCTCCGGCCATCCATTAGATATAAAGTCCGCCTAAACCAAAGTAACTCTTTCCATATACCCAACTCTCTTCGCACCCGTCTCCCATCTCAATCCCGTTCTAACCCAAGATACACTCCTGGTAACAGGTCTTACGGTACGTCGTACCCCAATTCTCCCACCTTCCTCTCCCCTCTCTACTGCAGTTGATACACCCCTGTCGGTGGATCCTGTAGCGGCTGCGGCGTACTATACCCCTGCTGCGGTGCATTATACCCCTGCTGACCCTGCTGCGTATACACCGCCGGTTGCTCCAACTCCGCCACCTTCCCCGTCCCGTCCTGCTGTGGCACATATACTCCTCCGTGCTGCTGCCCCATCCCACCCTGTTGCTCATACCCCATTTGTTGTTGTGGCGGTTGTTGCACATACCCCATCCCCCCCTGCTGTAGCATCCCTTGCTGTTGTTGTGGCAGTTGTTGCGGCTTTCTCATACAATATCTAATCGCCATGATAGCGCCTACACACAGTGCGATCGCTACAACACCTCCCACTGCGATCCCCGCAATAGCTCCCGTCGAAATCCCCTGCGTCCCACCTCCACGCGCTGCAGTCGATGTCGGTAATGCGCTAACCGTGCTGCTGCTAGAAACGTCTACGCTGGAGCTCGAATAGGTCACTATGTCCGGCACAGGCCCTTTCGCGGGGTTCGTAATAGTCGCATAGAGCTTCCACGAGGGGTTGCGAAAGGTGGTGGCAGCCGTTTGGCCGATTGTTTGATTGTAACAGTCGATTTCGACGAAGGTGCCCAGACCCCAGCCGTACTGCACGGCCTGGGTGTAACAGTAGGGGTAAGAGGTTCCGCTGTTTTCTAGTCAATGCGATTCACATCCCACCCACACAGGAGAATGTACCAATAGACTGTGCCACTACTAAAAACCACTAGTTGCGTTCCCATAGTGCTAATGGTATGACTCGCAAAATCTACACACGCCGTCCGGGGCGAACAAGCCTGGGAACCACTCCTCCGGTTTAGCCAGCGATAAAAGCCGGATGACAGACTATACTCCTCGGGGACTTACGGAATGCAACAAAGCCCCATCACCGTTGACGCCGTTGTGGGATTATCTCCAAACACCGTACAATACCGCGACGAAGCGCAAACACCAACATTACACGTCGATGGATCGTTCATGCCAAGTGTGTCCAATTGTCTTCTCTCATTCACATCTCGCAGTCGGAGTTCGGGTATTGGTGTTGGTGCGAGGTCCGGGTAAGCGGAGTGGGCGGCATAGGAGGTTGCGGAGATGTGTGGAGAGATAGGGGAAGGGCGTGGGCGGAGTGGTTCCGTGGATGCGAGGGCGGCGAGGAAAAGGAAGTGAAAGAGCGGCATAGTGACTACGGGCGGAAATGTTAAGAACCGAGAGGGAAGGGGCAGAGGGAGGGTTTTGAACCAAGCCAAGGCAAGCTGCAGGGGGTCGGGGGCTGACGGCGAGGTTGAAACAAAGTAACCATGTTTGGTAACGAGGGATTAGAAAGAAACCCCCACTAAAGCTCTCCTGTTAGTTAAAACCGATTAACGTGGCTACTAAAAAAGGAAAGCCAACAAGAAATGCGCACGCGAACCAGTAAGCTCGCTTACCCCTGGGGCGGGTCTTCGTAGTGTAGTGGTTAACGTGCTGATGACTGTATATGAAGCTGTGCCACTATACAACTATGTTACGGGTTCGAATCCCGGCACCTGCCCCACAAACAACCTCAACGCGCCTTCTGCACTTTCGATCGAACATGCTGGTCAGTCAGCCAAGACCTAGTATGAAGGGTGGGACGGAACGGATGGGGATTGGCCGGTTAGGGTATTCCACTGCAATGTAATCAATGAGACCCTGCATGGGAGAGAGGGAGAGTAGGAGGGGCGGTGGGGTGGCGGATAAATGGGGTGAAGGAGAAAGGGATGGTACATTTGACCGAGAGGAGGGGTCACACCGCGGAGTATCGGGGAAAAAACGGATTAAAAACCTGTCATATTCTAAATAGAATGAATACAGTATGATAAACACACACACACGCTCGCTTACCCCTGCGGTGCGAATCAGCTGCGGCTAATGTGCCTGCCCGCTCCACATACGTAAGGAACATAAAGAAGATTAATACAGAATAGTCCACCTAAAACCAGGGTAACCCCTTCCATATATCCAACTACCACCACGCCTCCCAATTCTCCACAGCGTATTAATCTCCCCCTTCTCCCCCCGATCTAATTGATACACCATGGTAGATCCGGCGGCAAACTATACTTCCAATTCCCCCACCTTGCATCAATCTCCCTCTCTCGCTCTTCCAGCTACGGCAACTGATACACCTCCAGCGGTGGATCCTGCGGCGACTGCAGCGTACTATACCTCTGCTGCGGTGCATTATACTCACTATACCCCTGCTGACCCTGCTGCGTATACACCGCCGGTTGCTCCAACTCCGCCTCCTTTCCCGTCCCTCCCTGCTGAGGCACATACACTCCTCCATGCTGCTGCTCCATCCCACCCTGTTGCCCATTCCCCGCTTGCTGTTGTGGCGGTTGTTGCACATACCCCATCTCCCCCTGCTGTACCATTCCTTGCTGTTGTGGCTTCCTCATAAAATGTCTAATCGCCATGATAGCGCCCACACACACTGCTATCGCCACGATACCCCCCACCGTGATCCCCGCGATAGCACCCGTCGAAATCCCCTGCTTATCACCTCTAGGCGCTGCAGTCGACGTCGGTAACGTACTGCTGCTAGAAATGTCTGCGCTGGAGCTCGGCTCGTAGCTACTGTACGATATCGATGGCGGCGGCCCCTTCGCAGGGTTCGTAACTGTCGCGTAGAGGCGCCAGGAGGGGTTCTTGACAGTGGTTGTCAATTCGCCAAGTTTGCTGTTGTAGCAGTCCACATCGACGAAAGTTCCCAGGCCGTAACCATACTCGACGAATCGCGAGGAGCAGTAGGGATACGATGTACCACTAAGCGTGTCAATTTCAGCACCGGGAATTGTATGAGGGTGTTGCTACCAGAATATCGTCCCATTGGTGTAGAGCGCTGCCAGTGTCGACATAGTGCTGATACTGTGACTTGCGAGGTCGACGCAAGTTGTGCGAGCCGGACATGCCAGCCCCCTTCACAATCAGTACGGACTATTGCACCGGAGTGGGAGATCCTACGGATTGCAACAGATCCCCACCACCGTAGCCGCCGTCACCGCATTATCTCCAAACACGGTACAATATGCCGACGCTGAATTGCAAACACCAACATTGCACGTCGACAGATCGCTCCAACCTAGCGAGTCCAGTCCCTGCCTTCGCACGTTCTCATCGCGGAGCCGGAGTTCGGGTACTGGTGTTGGTGCAAGGTTTTGGCAGGCGGATGGGGCGGCATAGGGGGTTGCGGAGATGTGTGGAGAGATAGGGGAGGGGCGTGGGCGGAGCGGTTCAGCGGATGCAAGGGCGGCGAGGAAAAGAAAGTGAAAGAGCCGCATGGTTCTACGGAGATGATCAAAAATCGAGGGGAGGAAAGGGCAGCGGAGGGTTTTGAATCACGCCAAGTACACTGCATGGAGAAGGGGCTGACTGCAAGACTGAAAGTACGGTGTGACCATATGTTGAAAACAAGGGATTGGAAAAGAAAAAAACTCCCGGTAGTTCTCCTATTGGTTAAGATCACCAATGTGGCTATCGCTTACCACTAAAAAAGGAAAGCCACCAAGAAGGCATACACGAACCAGTAAGCTCGCGAATGAGCTGCGGCTGATGTGCATCGGCACACTTACCATCGAACCACTATGAAGAAGTGTGGACCCTGAACGCAATCAATTAACTCAGGGTCTGGCCGTATCCGGATCATTTGTAGCCCCAATGGTAGTCTTTTATACGCCCTCTAGCTTTAAAGTTAGAGTATATAGATTAAGATAAACATAGCCTGCGGAGCAACAAATAAACTGAATACGGTATGTGGCGTTGCGAAATGGACACTACGGGTGTGACGGTAGCAGAACAAGCTGCAGCTACATGATCTGCGTTACACCGCACTACGAAATCGCCTAAAATGTACGAACTCGTATTAGCACAAGACTTTTTTGTTGCTCATGTAGGTTCCTCGACGCAAATCTAGACTTTAGGAAGTATGTTGTACCAGTCACACTTCCGAAAAACGATGCATCTATCTACTTAAGTAGACTTTGGGTAACGTCATTTCTGCGAGATGCCGGCGTCACGTGACACTACGTATATTGCCGCCGTCGCCCATTAACTGGGCATCATAACATTGACTGCTACCACCCTCAATTCTCAATTACCTTCACAGTTAACTTCGGTATGGATTTCCAACCCTTCTCCCGAGAATATATCCTCTTCGTTAGTAGTATCTCTTCTTATCCGTGATTATCAATCAGAAGTACAATAGCTGAAGTAAGTAAAACCTATTAAAACCTTGAGCTGATGAGTTTGTGCGGTAGGCCAAGAAGGTGGAATGAAACAGTCTGTCGGGGGCGTTTGCCGGGCCATCTGGCGCTCGGGGGACGGACATTTAGGAGCAAGTGATGCCTGGTGCCACAGTTAATGCGGTTGTAGCTTTGTAGTCTGATTTAGACACAGGGCAGAGGTACCGCTAGCGCGATCCAGAATCATGCAAAGCCAGTCGCAACCCCAGAGCCTTGTAGTGTTCCGTATTTCCCTACAACAACTCCAACTCAACTTTGACGTTTTTCGCCTGTCCAAAGTGGCGTCGCGTAGTGCAGGCTAAGCCTTTGGCGCACCACAACCTGCTGCATATCAGGGATACTTTTGCTTCAACCATAGCTTCTCTCAGTTTCCCTTGCATAAATCCCATTTTCTTAGCTAACGAAAGGAAATTCTGGCTTGAGAGTGTGCAATTTACAAGAATCGGCCAGAATCGCTATCGTGTAAATTCTGGTTCTCTCTGACCACCATGTTGACGTACTAGCGGTACTTGGCTGTGGCTGTAGCCGCGGCATCTCAAGATATTGCTTCCTCCACCTCCCGGCGCCCCCCGTGTTTACAATACCCCCTCACTACCCCACCATCCAGCCCACCATCCAGCCCGAACTCCACCGTCGGCAGTCCTCCAATTCCCTGGGCTGGGACGATCTCAGCGCCTGCAACCTGCCCCGACTCCCAATACTGTACTGTCTTCGATGTGGGCACACTCCACGACAACTTTGTAACCGGCACCTGATGCCCTCAGTACCCCTCCCCTCCCTCCCCATCCTCCCCATTCTGCTAGCTAACCCGTATCAGCACGCGTATCAGTTCCTCTCGCTCTACATGCATGCCCTACAGTAGCCACACGCACAACACTCTCGCAACTGCCACATTTAGTGATGGGGTAATGTTTTGGTTGGGGTTTTTGATTACCCTGGGATTTGGGCCAAACTGACGGGGACAGTGGCACCTCGTGGCCGGAGTGCGAGACGAGATACGTAGAGTATGGATAAGGCCTAGGGATACTGGTGGATATAAACTGCTGGAATAAGAAACTAGGGTCTCCGATGATGAATCTGTCCTAGCGGCTGTATGCGACGGAGACGAATCCGGCTAAAGGGCCAATACCGGCTACCCTTCAAACAGCCTCGACAACCAGTACATCAACCTCGACCTCGAGCTCCATTATTTCCGCCAATTCCACCAGCGCCATCGTTGTGCTGAAGGAGAAGGAGGAGAAGAAGGGGATCATCATGTCTATCGGCGCGATCACGGGTATCGTAATTAGATGCATTCTTCTGGCTGTGCTGGTGACTGTTGTGGTATTGGCGTTCCGGAACAAACTTGGACACGAAATCCAGACAAAGGAGATAGAGCACCAAACAACGTATCAGACGGGCGTTGGTGCTTCGGAAGATCCTTGTGAGCTTCCTGTTTGACCGGTAGTGAGGCAGGGTTAGGGTGGATTCCAGTATTCTCAACTGTCCCGTCCGTCCGGGAACACTCAGGACAAGGACGGACGGATAAGACGGACGGGGACGCCGCGCTGCCGTCCCGGGTCGTTCTCGGCAGTCCCCGGCAGATATCCATTGACGATGAAATTCACAAGTAGTAAACGAGATGAATCATGCCAAACTTCAGATTTACCCATAATATGTACTGCAAACTCTATCCATTACCAGTGGTTCACTCATCTCTGTTTCAGACCCTTGAGGGATTCAGGCCGTCCATGAATGGTTTAGGCTAACCATCGACGGTCTAGAGATTGAACTGCCTAGGCTAAAGAGAGGATCCATCAATGGCCTACCAACATACTTAGAAGATTTTAATGTGACTGCGATTGATATTCCATATACACATACTTGAGTCATAGTAACCAAGTATATATATAACGCAACCTAGCGCCGCAATACCTCATCATCGCAGAATTTGCTACAGCTTTTAAAGGTCATGCGAATTTCAGAAAGTGCAATGAACTTTCCGGCTCTCTTCCGGTTTCGCAGCTTTGTCAGCGTTCTCTATTCTCAGCTGCCCTTCTTTTGCTCTCTTCACAGCTTTGAATGTTCAATAGGTTTACACTCGGTGCAATGCATATACAGCAGCATGATATTCTATGTCTGTATATATCAGTTTATCTACCGGTGTCGACTCTGGGTTCTCCATGAGTTGGCTGGAGGCGGTGCTCACGATATGGTATAGTACTTCGGGATCCGAACGGTCCAGAGCGGACTGTAGTCTTTCGGGGTACGGCGCCGTCTTCCTATCTCGGGAATCATTTTCGGATGACTAGGACATCCAGGGCTGTATTCTGCTCTATACAGGTACCTATTGATGACTGGCACTTACATGGAGTTGGTTCCCGATGGTGGTGCCTGTGGTAGGATAAAAGGTAGTCATATTTCAGTGGTGGGTCTTGACGTTAGTAGTTGCCGGACTTGAAACTAGTGGGTGAGGGGTTTAAAATTGGCCGCAGTATCGGTGGTGAGCTTGACAACGAATCATACTATTAAAATAACATGATTTCCTTCATTTCGCAAAGCACACTTTTGGATATCATGGTGACTAAGGAGCCCTGCAGGTATATAGTCCAAGAAAGATATACCCTAGTCTCAAACGGTCTAGAATTCTCTGCCCCGAAAATCATAGTCTAGTTTCGGGCAAAGTGTTGCCCGGACGGACGGACTATTCGGATGGCTGATAGTACTTATGTTGATGGGAGTTGGAGCGCTGAAGTGGCAGTGGCAGTGACAGTGACTGGACTTATGCAATTGGCGGTCTCCTCCAAATGGCCTTAAGCCACTGGCAGTTTCCTCCCAGGCTATACGAGGATCCCCTCTTTGGCCTAGGCCGTTTGCGTTTGTGTGGTGGCCCCAGGCGGTTTACAAACAGCCTTAGGCCATCTGTGAATGGCGTCGTACATCTCTAGTCTCATAGAATACCTAAATGCTCGATCTCCGCGGAAGATGATGAATGTCAGCGGGGGGCGGAGGATGTCGCCTTCACCGCCCCCCGCAGTCCTCACCCGTTATGCCGGATTCGTCGAGTAAGGACGGGACGGTTGAGAACACTGGTGGATTCATGTAGTACGTGCCATGTAAGCCTCCATTTCAAGGTGTTTCTGCGTAGCTACTTTAAGACATTATACACCCGATGGAGCTACCATAAACTAACTCTGAGCAATGGGATACCTACCTAAGCGGTATAGAAGGGAGAGTTTTGCTACAAAACTAAAGGTACACATAGATGGAGTCTGAATGGGACCCAAAAACTATTATTTCAAGCACAAATCTTGAAGCCCAAGTACTGAGGGTTATTCTACAGAACATAAGAATTGCCTTCGAGGGTTCTGCTACATAATACGGCTCCCCAGAGTGTTATCCTGCATAAAAACCCAATATTATTTCCTGTCTTAACATGAGGATATGATACTTGGGTGTCCAGTGGTACTATGCAGGATTGTGTCATCCGGACGTCCTAGGCCTTCTGCCAGAGGGGTGGCAGACCCCTTGATTAAATATTACACTTGGCATCATACAATATTGACTAAATATCGTGTGGATTGTACCATCGCCGTTGGACAATTCTTTGGCACACCCCACAAATTTGGTTAGGTAAGAGATTTAGATAAAGTTGGTGTTCGTATCTCTCACGGGCTGACGGGGCTGAGGATTGGTGGCATTGCACCGTTCGGTGCATCATGCCCACTTCTGCTCTCGCTAGCTTAGTGGTGTGGTCATTTCGAGGAAGAATCACCAAAGACGAGACAACCCAGGGAAATGGAAACTAGAGCTACACTGATCGTTATCTATAATCGGACCTAATCTCTCCAACAATCAGCAGGGGTTATTACATGTGGTGCGATGGATTAGGTTAGATCCCAGATGACATAGTTTTTGCTGGTAGCAGATGAAACAAACTTTATCACTAGGCTAGCTTTGATGGCAAGTGGGGGCCTTGGTGACCAATTGTATGACATCACCTTTCATCCAGCTGCACTCCGGGGAACATGTCCATTAATTATTCTCATATCTACTGCATGACCGATCACTGCCGTCACCAGACATGTGATATACTAATGGTCCCAGGAACATGGTCGCGGAGCCTTCATCCGGCGGAATGAAACTAGACTACCTATAAAGGGATATCCATAACATTGATCTCATCATTCATTAGTTGGCTTGTGTTACAACAGAAAGAATTATATATTCGAAAACACCTGATTCGCCCAAAACAATAAACAATCTCCCCCGTGTCCGACATTATCAGCTCTATCCCAGCAACGAACCGCTGAAAAATACACTCCCACTAATTCTGCCGAGCCCCATGCCAAGCCGCATTTGTATCGATTCTAAGCCCGCTGTCTGCTTCCCACGTCCCACCACCAGGAGCCTGACCTACCTGATATACCGGCTGCGGTGGCGACGGATACACAGCAGCATGTGTGTATAACGGTGCCTGCGAACTAGGCTCCATCTCTTTCGTCTGAAAAGGTGGTAAGACATCCTGACCATTATTGGGTCGTCGGATCTTGGACCGGAATGCTATTACCACAATGATACCAACGACAATAGCTACGATACACCCAATTGCAATACCGGCGATGGCGCCAATTGGCATGGTAATCCCGTTTTGTTGCACCTTCGGGGAAGCAGTAACAATAGGTTCTGCGGAGCTCGAGGTCGAACTCTCGGTCGATGACGCCTTAACGGTAACCGGTAGCGGTCCCTTTGCGGGATTCGTCTCCGTAGCATACAGGTACCACGAACGGTTTCGGAAACTGGTTAGACGTACAGTATTGTTACCATTCCAACAGCCAATCGCTACCATAGTGCCCAGACCGTAACCGTAAGCAACCACGGAGGATTGACAGTTGGGATACAATGAGCCGCTATGGCGTGTCAGTCTTAGCACCGAGAATTTGGGAGGAATGTGTCAGCGAACCAGTACATAGTGCCCAAGGTGATCGTGTCATCTGATACTGTGCTATGGGTGTGCGCCGTGAAGTGAGAGCATTCCGTCGCAGACGTACATCTTGACTCACTATCCACTCCATCAGCAGTCAATACACCGCTGCATGCGACAGATGAACCTACTTGTAGCAACAAACTCCCGTAACAATACTGTCTCTTGACCCAGAGGCTTCAAAAACTGTGCAGTAGTAACCGCCGCCGCAAACACCGACATTGCAGACCGACACATCTTCCCAACCTAGTGTACCAAGCTGCCTTCTTAACAGTCGACGCCGAAGTTCTGGCACCGGGGTGGGCTGGGTTTTCCCGGTTGGAGAAGCATCACCACGAGCGGATAAACCCGGTGATGTGGAGGACGCAATATCCGGGTAAGAGCTAGGGGATGGCGCTGCTGGTTCCGCCGGCTGCATCGTTAAAGCCGCTGTTGTGAACGGCAGAGCCGCCGTCAGAACAGCAACGAAAACACGGTTCAGTACGTTACGTCGGTGGAGTTGCATGGCGATTGTCGGAATATCTCCAATAACTAGAGTCCTAACCGACCACCGAGCTTTTAAGAGTTTGACCCCGCAGTATCCACCATCCCAATCACCCAAAGTCGTGGAGGGTGGGGGTTTGCTTTTTCCCTACATGCACAAAGCAACACCAAGGCTAAGAAAACTTCTATGCAAGGAAAACCGAGAGCAGCTGCGGCTGAACCCCAAAGTACCAAGGTTACGGCGTATGCGTGACTTCCACGATTGAGCTTGCAGCTTGGCTTGCATGCTGTGTGAGCTGAATGGGAAGTATCTCCGCAGCTGCTGAAACTCCATGGTATTGTTTTAAACGAAATGTTCCGATATCGAACGTCCACGTATGAAGCCCACTTGCATCGGTGGCTTGGCGAGCATAATGCCTAGGATGTTACCATCTTGTGTTACTACTTTATATCGTATGGTTTTATGCAGTTAGTTATGTATTTGCCTAATTTTCCCGTTAGCAGTGCGATTGGCCTACAAAGACCCCCGAACCAACCCACCGAGCCGCGGTGGGTGATCCTAGATCTGGAACCGTGTCTTAAGTAAAGACAGCCACGAAGTTTATCCAAGTGAGAGATTGCTACGGGACTGAACCTTGGGGAGGGGGGATAGTAGTTGACCAACTACCGGGTTGATGCCGCACCATAATGCGATCCAGCTATACTATACATTCTTCGCATTTCTTGGAACCAGTCACGGCACTAAACATTGGCCAGGATCATTCTGCCAAGCTTGAATCAGCCCATGAACCATCCCACTCTCTGGTGGAACGTTTTCTTCCCCTAGTTAACTAATTTGGCAGGTCATATCGCTCACTGTTGGGCTCTTTGACTGCTGTTGGTTTGTGTAGTACAACTGCACTCGCCAGCTTGATAATCGCCTTTGGGAAGAAATAACACTGGTGCCAAAGAAGGTGACGCTACAGAGACTTGCATGTCCCGGTAACCTGGAGCTTGGAGATGATCTTCACCGCGTTGAGCAATTGGTAAGCTGATGTTCTCTTATCGATTATTGCAGCTGATCAGATCTAATCGATCAACAGGGGTGCATGCTCCACAGCAGTCGGAAAAGATGAACCCAAAAATTCGTAGATCTTTTCCACGGTATAAATACTGCTTAACATTGGAAAGACAAATTTCAGCAGCGCCATCAATGGTATCCTATTCGCTACACTATTAGAGACTATTGAGGAAACGAAATCTGGTAATCCAAAAAAGATTCTGCCTCTAAAGGTTTCACTCGGTGTCAAATCTGAGTGACTGGACTCCCAGCCCACTAGTAACTACTCTTTCTCGAATTCCATATACTATCTCGTTATGTTGTGATGCAGAGTGGGTGGCGGGAAGGTGAGAATGCGATTTCACGAGAACGGATGGCCTAGTACTAGGTGTCGACGTTTGGACTACGCTCGTGTACCAGCCCCGCCCGATTTAGGGAGGGCTGGACGATTTACGCCCCCGAATAAGTGATCAGTTGAGGACTCGCGACTTTGCTTTTGTTTCTTTATGTTACGGAAGAAGCGGGGAGGAAATATGTACGGGATATGCCATGGCCGCCAGCGGCCGAATGCAATATGATTACAAACAAACAAACAATAAGTGATCAGTTTTGACGGCGCAACTCCGATAGTTGAACACCCGAACTCGACACTAAAGGTCAAAAAAGAAGATTTTAGTCACAGCTTATATAGATAATAACTGCTCTGGTAGTCTGCCTGCACTTGACCGAAATCGTTTGTATGAGGTAGAGGTACTCTAGCGTATCCCCCGATGTTATCTGATATTGGCTTACCACTGAGTGATGCATCGACCTACTACCTGTGATGCATTTGCTAGTATTGAGGGCACCTCCACTACCCACAATCAGTTTCGGTCAAGTGTAGGGAGACTACCAGAGCGGTTACTATATACATGGGCTGTGACCGAAAACTTCTTTTTTGATTTTTGGTGTTGAGTTCGGAGTTTAAATCTCAAGGTAACACCGACGACTAAATCGTCCAGCCCCTCCCAGCGTTTGGTATGAGGGGCTGGCAGGCAAGTTTACGTTTGGACATAGGTGCCTCTGACTTCGAAGGCACGAATAGATTTCTATTCTCCTTTCCCAAGGCACAATCTGCAGCTAGTCTAGTTGCTAGACGTCGAGAATAAAGCTTGGTGTTATCAAAGCTAAAAATTCTTGAGTTACTGAACTTGCTTGCAGACGGGAGTTGACCAACGTCTTGGCACACCTCGCCCTCCAATGCAATTACTCCACAGCCATGATAGCTACACATATAAGACTTGCTAGAAAGAAAGCTTACATGCTACGGTGTGTCTATCAGCGAGTAGGACCTCTTCGTTTAATACAAAGTAGCGACCCACACGCATTGTGTTTCTTTTGGAAAGGCGCGCTAAGTCGCCGGTGTCCACTCACTTCTTCCACTCGTCTACTAGATACTTCGGAGTTGCCGCCGTCACCCATTCCATTCAGTAACGCCACCAACTACCGGGGTACGCCCCGTGTGCTAGAAACTCGCACCTGAGCACCGACAACACCATCGGAATCCTCTGGCTGTCATTCCTCTTACCAAGTTTGAGGACCGCAGTTCGCTGCAGGCTGGAATCTGTTGTTATCGCTTTTTGTTCGTCTTTACACACCTCTACAAACGGTTCATTTAGCCGGTGGAACTGTAGTAGTCGGGCATGCTTACCCCGCTGCTTCAGTAGAACCCACTGAGAGCGAAATGGGGTGTCGGTAGAGAAACTAAGTGTGCTTGACATTAGTGCTAGTAGCTTCTTAGTATATGAACAGGAGAACAGCGAGAATGGTTAGCAGGCAATGTGCACTGAAGTAGGTAGTAACGTAGACTGCATGAAGGGATCGGAATGGGAATTTGACATTAAAAATGATACTGAATTCCGAATACAAGGTCGCAAGCACATCAAAAATGATTTTTAATACAAGATGCCTTGGCAGCTCGGGCAGTGATCATTATAAGAATTGCCTAGTAGCTACTAGTTTTCAAACAATATTACGAATACTGCCTCCTATGTCCTGCACTCTCAACTTCATCTCGGCCAGGCAAAACTCACTGAAAATGCACCCCAGAAACATATACCGCATTACCCTCACAACATCTATTGACCTCTGAGTTGCGCTGCTGGCCAAACCGGCTGTGTATCAATTCTGAGCCCACTATCTGCTTCCCACACGGGCCCCTGGTGTCTAGCCGCTTCCGGTTGCTGTGGTGATGGATACCCCATACTGCTGGTGTATGCTGGTACCGGCGATAGAGGCACCTTTGGTTGGAATGGTGTCATGACTTCAGGCTTTCGAAGCTTGGACCAGACTACCAGAACTACTACCACACCAAGTACAACAACAATGACACCTCCAATCGCTATACCTGCAATGGCGCCGACAGGCATACTGGGGTGCCCTCCGCCTGAAGCGGTAGGAGTAACGGCAACTAGAGTGACTGCGGAGGTGCTGGGGCTGAAATTACTGGAAGACGAAGACGGTTTTCTGAAAGTTGTGGTGGGCATTGGGCCTTTCGCCGGGCTTGTCTCATCACGATATAAGATCCACAAAGCGTTGGTAGTATAATGCTCACGGCTATAGCTATCACAGCCCTGCCATAGGAGAGTACCCAGACGGTACCCATACGCTATGTTTAGCGAAGCACAGCTGCTATACACACTCCCGCTGTAGCGTGTCAGCTTAGAACGATGGTTTGTAGAATGTATTATGCGAACTAAAAAGTCGTCCCGTTGAGAATTACAGCGTTCGAGACTGTACTCATGGTGTGAGACGTGTAATCCATACATGTAGTATGGTAGTCACATGTAGTACCACTACCAAATGTTTCAGTAATACTCCATTGCATCCAACAGACGATCTTACGGTGCGCAACAAACCCCAGTCACAATACTGTCTTGTGGCGATTCGCTTGCCAAAACTGTGCAATGATCGGTTGGACTGCAAACGCCGATGTTACAGGCTTTTGGATCGTTCCAGCGAAGTGAATCAGATTCTTGCCTTCTTAAATGCCGGTGACGGAGTTCTGGGATCGCAGTCGGGCGAATGTTCTGAGCTGTGACGCCATTATAAGGTGCAGTTGAAGACGTGATAGTAGGGTAAGAACTAGGGGATGCCGCTGGTTGGATCGGCTGGGTCATCAATGCCATCGAAATAACTGGCAGAGAAACTAAAGCGACGGGTAAGATATGGTTCCGATGTCGACGTCGATGGAGCTGCATGGTGGTTGCAAGAATCCTTCCAACTATTAGAGCAGCAGCAACCTTATAAGTGTGTCGAGAACACACCACTCCCCTAGCCCCGCATGCACAAAGTAGAATTCCTCACATTTGGTGTAACCCTGAGATAAGACTCTATTTCAACTGACAGCTGCTGCGGCTGGAGTCCAAGGTACTGTACTACTCTAACCTTGCTAGTCAATCACAACCTCTTCGCCAAGATCAGAATTTACTTGGCCTTCCTTCGCAGGTTACCCCGCGTTATGATGGAATTAGGTACAGCTATCTCACTGGTCTGATAATGGATGGATCCCTGACTACGGAGAAGGGAGGCATCGGGAAGTCACTTTGGCGTACCATGCGCCCTTTAAAGAGGAAGGAGTTACGTCCTGGTGACCTGCAGGTTTGACAACCTACTTTCGAGATTGGAGCTAAATTTTCTTTTCTCATGCCCAAACTTAAGTAGATGCGTGCCACACCAGTTGATCGCAAGCTCGGGCAGCTTATGCGCTACACATCCGCTAGTATTCGGCTAGGCACGAGACAACTAAATTTCCCGATCATTAGAAGTAAACCGACGCCGATCAGGTCTTATTATTATCGATAGTCATATGCGATCGGGTCGTGTAGATTAGATGCAACCCATAAGATGGATTAGATCTGGAGAGCTTTCTGCAGCCACCTCGGCACCGGACGAGTGGAGGTCTACGATGCAGAGCTGTGGGCAATCGGACTCCACTCCGGGAGTCAGTAGAGAAAAAGGACAGACTGCAGACACACGGAGTGACGAAGGTAGCTGTCTTCAGCGACTCGCAAGCGGCCATCCGATGCACGGAACCTCTGGAACCTGGACCAGGGCAGAACCTATCCAGCTGGATTGACTGGAACGCGAGGACTCTTCGTGATGCCGGCATTGAAACACTAATCCACTGGGTACTGGGACATACTGGCATCCCTGGAAATGAAGAAGCAGATCGCCAAGCGAATCTAGCATGAGAGGGCCGCAAGGCAGGTACAGTGGGAGAACGTGTATACACCTTGGCGCCGAACAGGACTAGACAAATCTCAGATGCAAAGACGGCGGCGAAGGCTCAATGGGAGGCCGACAAATGCAGCAAGCATCACGGCTACAGACTGAAAGGCGAAGCTGGGAGCAAGATACCCATCCCAATGAATAGCGTGAAGGCACTGGCAGCCCGATTGTACCGACTGAAGTCCGGACACGAGCCAGTGGGCACGTACCTAAAACAGTTCGTGTACCGAGACGACGACAAATGCTTGTGGTGCAGGAGCGGAGGCCGGATGGCAGCCCAGACGCGGGAGCATCTCTTCCGCCACTGCAGCCGATGGAAAGACCAGCAGAAAACGCTCTGGAAAGTGGTGGGGAAAGCCATGGGATGGAGAGCAGGCAGATGCCGACACGTGCAAGTCTCTGAGCTACTCTCCATGGAGAAGTGCGATAAAGCAGTGATGGACTTGCTGGTAGCTACTGATGTCGGGAAGTTCCCGCCCAAACGAGCGGAGGAGTAAGAAAGCCGGTGGGCTCTCCATGATTTCATTTCATCCCATTCCTTGTCCCTTTTCTTGTGCGTTGTATCAATCGCTATTAGATGCTTTCTTTTGTCAAAAGAGGATGATGGGTAGCAGGAGTGGAGCTCCGCCATCTAGCTGGCCAGCCCGGAGGCGGAGGGGATTAAGGGGCTGTCATACTCTAAGTAGAGTGAATACAGTATGATTAAAACAAAAAAAGAAGATGGATTAGATCAGATTAGATTTAGATGTGATTCTGTGCTTAGGAACTGTTCTGGCTTTTTGGCTGTAGTTACCAATATCACTGTACTAGTACACCCGGGAATTATGGCTCTAACTGGGCACAACCAGGCATCCCAACTGTCTGTCTCGTCCAGGCAGAGCCATACCCGACCCAAGATTACAATTTTCCAGGCTACGAATTCCTACCCGCTTTCACCCCAGGGCTTCCAATATCTTGACTACAACCCTGCAGGGCCTTACAACCCTTGCATGTAGTGCTTAAAGCTACAAGATGGGAAAAGGAACAAACCACTTATACCTACCAACTCTGTCAAGCGGATCAACAGTGTGAAAATGTAGATCAATGATGTGGGAGCAATGCTGAATGGGTGAGCTGAATGGGTGAGCTGAATGAGTGAAAAGCTGCCAAATACATGTCAAATCTCGATCCGACCTCGTGTTTTAGGTGAGGCAGTAGACACGGTAAGCTCGGCCTGGTTGCTGGCCTGGTATCCGGCTGGAATTAAACACATTTGGTAACGGTACCCTCCGCTCACAACCTATAGTCGCCCTGAACGGGCTCTAGGAATTCTAGACTTGGCCCAGGACACCCTAGGGCGAACAAAGCGTTTACTCGGTCTCGGTCTGGACGGCGCTGCCAGGTCCCGAATGACGGTAGTCTGTAGGGATGGTTGGGGACTTTGGCCACAATAGCAGTCCTGTTACCATGCAGCAGAGTACATTACTTGACGAATACCCACCTGACATTGAGCCTGTGCGGGAGATCGGAGTCTACGATCAAGCCAAAATATTGACCAAGTACCATGCGAATTACCCACCACATGAAGACCAGCACCAGCCCCCCCATTGTTGACTAAGGATTTTGAATGGTCATCTATTAGTAAAGAATTTTATTATTTCCGAACCACTGTGCCTTCGAAAAGCCTCGATCATCAGCCTCGAGTACCATATCAACTATCCATTACTTGGTCGACTGCGTGATCCCTACCTCTTCGTGTCGACTCCGTGACAACCACCCTTGTGTCCACTTCATGAAAACTACTGCCTTATGTGGACTTCATGTCTACTACCACCTTGGGTCGACTCTGTGTCCCTACCTTCTTGGGCTGATCCCATGTCGCTGTTGTATGGCGGTGGATGCTCGCGTTGTTGGGTATGTGCATGCATATGCGATGGTGTGTCTATTGTATACTGAGAACGTGTCGCATTCACATAAGGTCGATCGATGACTAATGGCGCTAACTACAAAAGAGGCAAGTTATATCGTAGTCCTTGGCGTAGTGATATCCTTACTTCCAGTCAGCTCAACAGTCCCCTACCTCTTTGGTTTGACTCCATGGCCTCTACAATTTTAGTTCGGCTACCAATGATCCCACTGGTCCAACAATGGATCAGTCCGTCCAGTCCAGGTCCAGTCCAAGAAATTTTTCGACGGGGATCGGCCTGATCCCAGATGCTGACACATTGGACTGGGCTTGGCCCGGACCAATCCCGCACGGTGTCCAGGGCTGGAGTACACTGTCCCTGTCATTGGTCTCTTAATGGGGAAATATATCTCGGTGGAGATGAATATACAGACAGAAGTGGTATAATTTCGACCAGAGTCGGTATTCTGGGGTGAGTGGTGAGAAAAAGTGACGACGAGTCTCGTTTTCGGTGGTACTTGGCTAAAAAGCAATGGCAACATTCCATGTGTAAATGCATCGGTCCAGACCAAGCCCGTCTAGTCCAAAACTCCCAATCTGCGGTCCAGTCGAGTCCGACCTTCCCCATATGAGCAGAATAGTCTGCACTCTACTGTGCACCGGGATCGGCTGGATGGTGGAATCATTGTCGACTGCTCCCCACTTGCACCGACTGTGTTGGTTACTCAATTTATTGTCATTTTATTGTTAACTACTTGTCTCTTTTCGAATACCCGTTTACCACCATGGGCTTGGTCAGTACTTGATTCTCCGGTAATCTCGGGCTTGGTACGGTGCTCGGCTCTCTCAGGCTCAGTATGGTGGTCGGCCCAGGGTATGGTATGTTTCGTGAATACATATGTCTATCTAATTCTCTCTGTACTCTAGCCAATTCAACATCATCGTACGTTCAACAGCTACTGTTACTGTAATTAGTTTGGTTGCTTGATTGAATTGATTGATCTCTCGAGGGCCAAAGGCTGTATGTGTCCAGGCTCCCATATGCGTATGCACTATCTTACATGAGATGTATCACCCTGATCCTGATCAATGATTCCACCAGTCCAGCAATGGATCAGTCCAGACCAGAACCATCCAGTCCAGTCCAAGAAATTTCTGGACTAGGATCGGACCGATTCCAGATGCTGACAGACTGGACTGGGCTTGGTCCGGACCAATCCCTCACAGTGTCCAGGGTTAGGGTATACTTTCCGGGTTATTAGTCTTTGAATAGGGAAAATATCTCTCAATGAAGCCGAATAGACAGACAGAAGTGGTATAATTTCGATCAGACTGAGTATTCAGGGGTGAGTGGTGATCAACAGTGAGGATGAGTCATGTTTTCGGTAGTACTTGGCTAAAAAGTAATGTCAAAATTATATGCGTAAATGGATCGGTCCAGACCAAGCCTGTCCAGTCCAAGACTGCCAGTCTGTGGATCAGTCCAGTCCGACCTTCCCATTAGACTGGACTGGACTGAGCCCTACCACGGACCGGGATCGTTTGGACTGGTGGAATCATTGAGCTGGAGCTTAAAGTCGGTTGTATCTAGGAGTTTGAAGTTAAGTGCATATGGAGTGTGCAATCAAATGCACTTGAGAGCATGGAGTCGAGCGTACTTGATAGCGTGGAGTTAAGCATATTGGTACTTCTGAGCTTCGAGACGAGTGTGTTTGGGAACTTGAAGTTGAGTGCATCTGGAGTGGTCGAGCGGACTTGAGAGAAGAGAGCATAATATTCAAAGCCATGTATAGTATCTAGCACAGAGTATTGCCAGTGTAATATAGTTACCCAGTCTATACGCAGGTCTATAGGACTTTTATAGGACTACGCGTTAAATTTCCTATGAAATACTGTCTGAAAAACAGCTTCTCTATGAGGTACGCATAGCGCAAGGTCATTTTCCCAGTGGCTGTTATTGGGGTCATCTGATGAGACAATGGAATTATATGGACTGGATACATCAGAAGACAATGTAGTTCTTAGCACAAGTAACAGCATGCCTGAGTACAAGTGACTGAGATGTAGTGGATGTTACTAGGTTTCTTTATTTGTCTGAATCATATTCATTTTGATATGCTACACATATTTCATTCTCGGATAAATCCATCTAGCCCTAACTTGTGAGGTTTACATGTACAGCTGTTGTTGTTTGTTTGTTGTTTAATCATACTGTATTGACTCTAATTAGAGTATGACAGAACCCTGATATCCCCTCCGCCTCCGGGCGAGCCGGCTTGATGGTGGAGCTCCCCCCCCACTACCCTTCGTCCCTGCTGACAAATGAAAGATAAGAGAAAGCCAAAAAGGACAAGAAAGAAAGAAAGAAAGGAAGAATAGTTTAATCCTGTTGCCGCCAGCGCCACCCCCGAGCCTCCAAGCCCTCAGCCCGCTCCATACCGCTCCTTCATTTGGGCGGAAATTTCCCCACCTCAGTGGCAGCAAAACAGTACATCACTGCCTAGTCGCACTCCTCTATGGTGAAAAGCTCAGAGATCTGCACGTGCCGGCATCTGCCCGCTTTCCAGCCTGTTGTCTGTCCCACTGTTATCCACAGTGTCTTCTGCTGGTCATTCCATCTGCTGCAGTGGCGGAAGAGGTGCTCCCGCGTCTGGGCCACAGTCCCTCCACACCACCAGCATTCGTCGTTGTCTCAGTGGCCAAACCGCATTATGTAGACTCCAGTGGGCGCATGCCCGGACTTCAGTCAGTAGAACCTGGCGGCCAGCAATTTCACGCTTGTCATCGGGATAGGTCTCTTGGTCCCCGCCTTGCCCTTGAGTGTGTAGCTGAAGTGCTTGCTGCGCTTGTCGGCCTCCCACCCCGCCTTCACTACCGACCTTGCCTCGGAGATTCGTCTAGCCCTGTTCGAGGGCGAGGTTTATGGCCACTCTATCACAGTGCTTCCGAGTGCGTCTCGGGGCAAATTGGCCTGGCAGTCCGCTTCTTAGTTTCAGGGGATGCCGGAGTGTCCCGGGACCCAGTGGATCTCGGTTGCGATGCCGTGGGCGAGGAGACTCCGCGCCCTTCTGTTGATCCCCCTCGCCAGTCGCTGCCCTGGGCCCGGCTCCAGGTGTGCCGCTCGTCGAATTGCGCCCTGTTAGTCGCTGAAGACTGGCACCGTCTTCACTCCAGGCACCGGCAATGTTCCTCTCTTCTCGATCGCCACATCAAGCACAAGCCCGATCGCCCACAGCTCGGCGTGGAAGACTTCCATATGTCCGGTGCCCAGAATGCTGCGGCGAGACCTCCATTCATTTCCGTGTTTACACACCACTGCAGCTCCCACTCGGCCATCGTCTGAGCGCGATCCACATATCCACCACCTCCAGACCCCTGCTCGGATTTTGGCTTCTTTCTCCCTTGCCCAGTGCTACGCTGCGCTTCTGGCTGCAGCGGTGTCGTCCAGTATGTTGATCCTGACCGCTGATTCGGCGCCCGGGGCCGGCCAGTTCATGCCTTTGGTTGTCCGCCCATGCTCATGCTATTTTCCGACTACTCTGCATATTGGCGCCCCGGAGGAGGGGTTGCTGTGTAGCTCCTTTACCTTGCTGCTGCATGCGTCTTCTAGTCTTGCTGCGAATCGCTGTTGTCTGGACTCTATGGTCACCGGCGCTGGTGTAAGCCCTGACTCTCTCATCAGTGCTCCTTGTGGGGTTGTGGGCAGCGCGCCCAGGATGGACCTGGCTTGTCGATTGAGGAGGAGTTGGAGGTTGTCTCACTTGCCTACTTCTCTGGGGTCCCACCAGAGCTCGCTCCCATATAGTGCGACCGCTTGGACGCATGCGACTAGGACAGCCAGTACGCTCTCAGGGACGACGCTGTATGTCTTGGTAAGCGATCGGAGTCTGGCCTCTGCTGCCCTGGCTTTCTCCATGCCTCGGTTACGGTGCTCATTAAACGTCAAATGTGCGTCCATCCAGACGCCCAGCCAGCATGTCGGCTGCGTGTTGAATCGTATGGACCCGTTTCCGACTCTTATCTTTGCTGACAGCTATGGCCGGAGGTGTTTCCTGTGGCCCCGTCTGCGCGTGAACAGCGGCACCTCCGTCTTTGCAGTGTGGAACTGTAGCCCTTGTCTGCTTGCCCACTCGATGCTCTTTGCTGCGCATCTCTTGAGTATCGAAACGACATGGTTGACATTGCTTCCAGTCGCCACCCAGCTGAGGTCGTCTACAAAGGATAGCCCCGCGGCCTTTGAGACATACTCTTCGACCAACTTGCTTAGTCCTGAGGTGAAGATCGCAAAGAGGATCGGTGACACAGGTGAGCCCCGCGGGACCCCTGCCTCCACTCGGTGTCATTCCATGGCGTTGCCGTCGATCATCATCTCCACTGTTCTCTCCGATAGCAAGCTCTCTGTCCATCGTACAAGGTCTCCGTCCATTTGCCTGACCTTCAGTAAGTTGACTAGCCGTCCTTTTGCCAAGCTCGGGAAGGCTACCTTAATATCCACAAGGATCACGCCTGTTATGTGGCCATTTGTCCACGCTGTGTGAGCTCTGTTGACCATGATGGCCGCTGAATAGATGGCTGACAGTCCATTCCTGCTCCCGAATTGTCCGTCGCTCAGTAGGCCCCTTCTTTCCGCCTCCTCTGACAGCAGCTCCGCGGCTACATTCTCGACCACTTTTCCAATGCAGCTAAGCAGCGATATCGAGCGGTAGGCCATCAGCTTTGAATAGTCGTCTTTGCCAGGCCTGCGAAACACCAGGCCGCGGGCCCGCTTCCATACCGCTGGGTGTCTCCCCGTGTGAAATGCCACCCTCATCAGCCTCACAATCCTTTCTTTGTCCCACTTCCAGAGCAGCCGTATAGTGCCAAACGACAGCTTGTCTGGTCCCGGTGCTTTCTTGACTGACTGAGAAAAGAAGGCTCGTTCGACTGCTTGCTCAGTGACGCGTGAGTGTGCGCTGCCCGCAGGAGGTAGTTCGTAGTACTGGTCGCCGTCGTTCGGGAGAAAGGAATCGTGCCTCAGCATCTCCTCCATTTCCGATGATGTGTTTGCTTGCTCGCTTTCTCTGTCTGTTACCGCCTCCACGGTCGTGCCCTCACGAGGGTTCGCATACCGCGCCGCTCTCCACACCTCGGTTCCCCTATGGTTCCGCAGGTAATCGTCCCACATTCTTCTCTTGGACTGCCAGATCGACTTCTGAAGCTGTGCCCTCGCCCAGGCAGCCTCCCCCGAGTGCCGTCTTCTCCTTCTCTCTCTCCCGACCGTCCTTCTTCTTTCTTTGATGTCGGCATTCCACCACCTCCTTGATGTGGCACAGATCATGATTTTCGTTGCCGTGGCGTCGAGAACGCTGCTCATTGCTTTTTGACACTCTGCAGCCTCCTGCTCCACCTCGTCCACTGTGCACTCTGCATCTAGCTGAGTTCTCTCCTTCGCCAATTCCATCCATAGCTTCTCCGCTGCTTCCGCGTCCTCCTCCGTCATTGCCACTAAATTCCACCCTACCACCCTCTCATGATCCGCCTCCTCCTGCCTGTCTACTCCCACCTCCCATTCGATGACCTCATGGTCGGATCCAGTGGCGTGATCATCGGCCAGTATGGTCCACCTTACCATTGGTCGATTTGCCAACATCAGGTCGATGACCAACTCGCCTCCCTGGTCGTCTCTTGTCCAATGGTGGGTGGGCCTGCCGTCATTCCCAATCCCCAGTCCGTTCTCGTCGATCACGCCTTTCCAGAAAGTAGCATCCCGCTGCACTTGGCATCTTGGGTCCCATCGTTTGCTGTGGGCCTGTAAGTCTCCTGCGAGGACAGTGCCGCCCTGCCAAATGACTCTCTGCCAGTTCAACTTTGGCGCTGGTCTCTCTCCCAACCGCGCGTCTTTTTGATCGTGAATATTGACAATCCTCGTGATCTGTTCACCTCTCCTCCTGACGTCGGTAGCGATAACATCGTCATTGGCCCCTCTGCTCAGATCTGTCCGCTCATCAACCACCAAGCCACTCCCCTTCCGTATCGCTGTCCAAACTCTTTTTCTTTTTCTCATTTCGTATGCCTAATGGCTGATCCCAATCTCGCCTCTTTCTCTCAGTGGCTCTTGCAAGCACACTACGTCCGCCCTGCGTTCAACTCCCGTCTCCAGCGCCACAATGGTCCACTGGTATGACCTGGCGCAGTTGTGCTGGATCACTCTAATCATCGGTAGCGCGGGCTCCCGTTCCAATCTCAGTGTCGGTATCAGTCGCGGACCTGGTCGCAGTCTCGGTTTCGGTCTTGGCCATCGTGACGTCTCTTGCCTCCCCCGCTGCCTCCTCTTCTTCTTTGTCCACATCCGCCATCTCTTCTTCCTCATCTCCCCCTCCTTCCGCCACCCCCTGGGGCTTTGGGCCAAGCACCACTCAGTTTGAGCCCGTTGCCATGTCCCGAGCTGCACTTGTGGGCGCTCGTCCTGGTAGCCCTATTTTTCTCCTCTGCTGCGCCGCTTTGGTGGCTTCCCTCTTCTTCACCCAGCTGCCGCTGAATGTGATATGATATCCCTTGCAATTAGGGCACTTCGCCAGCGTGTGGCCGCGGAGTGATCCCTGCTTTGCAGTGCATCCCACCACATTGCACTTGTGGTCGCTTGTCCGGTGATGGCCTGAGTAGTAGCCACAGTTAGGCTTGCTGCCGCACTTGTTCTCGATGTGGCCCCATCCGCACCAGAGCTCACGCCTGCTGTCAGGTCATTCGTTTGTGCACGTTTCGACTCGGTACCACACCGCCGCCGCCTTGATGCCTTTCTTGACTAAGCACTGGGCCACCATTCTCCCCTATGCGACGAAAACTACCGACCAGGCGTCAATTTCTCCGTTCTGCCTCCTCTCCCAGATAGTACGGGGGTTCGCCAGCCACCGTACTTAGGTGGGGATCACTATACACTCGTTCTCCGCTTCGAATTCTTCTCTCATCTTCGGCAGGCCTGCCCTGCCTATCCCCATGTACCGTATGGGAGGGACTGAGTGAATCTTTAGCCATTCCCATGACTCATTCTCTTCGACGTCTACGACTCCATTGTCGACCGTCCTCGCTGCGGTGATGATGATGTTGTGATACTGCAGCGCCATCTCCACTGTCGCATTCGGGTGCTTGATTGCAGTAATTGTGCCCTTGGCATTCCTTTTGGCATTCATGATACTAATGTGGGCCAGTGCCTTCTGGTGGAAGAGCACTCTGTTGATCACTGACGCGATTTCCTGGTGCATTTTATTGGAGAGTGGTACGCTCTCGTCTCGTCTTAGTATCAGGCATCTCTCGGCCATGCTTGATCCCGCCGTCGGGGCGGGGCCTGGGCTTGGGCCTGGGCTTGGGCCAATGTGTGCCCTCTGACTCTTGGCTTTAGGTGGGACGGTCTCCCACCGTTTCGCGGGTGTGGGTGTGGGTGCTGACTTTGGCCTGGGCACGGGCTGCGGTTTTGGCTGCAGTTTGAGCTGCAGTTTGGGCCTGGGCTTCGGTTGCTGCTGCTGCTGCGGCTGCTGGTGCTCTGTTGGTCCCTCTTCTCGCGTTGTGTCTGCATGTTGGGAGGCCTCCAGCCCCCCACCGTCCATCCTCGCAGTCACTTCTCTTTCTCTCTCTCTCTCCTCCTGGCCTTGTGCTACCCCTTTCATGGTCTTCGCGATCATGTTCGTGATGCCCGCCCCCCACACCTTGTAGTCCTCATAGCGGGCGTCCCACTTCTGCTCTCTCTCTTGCATCCACGTCATCATTACCAGCCGCTGTGCCTCCTCGCGGGCTGCCCGAGCTTCCACCAGGTTTGCGAGATGTCCAACTGTTTGGTGCAGCTGCGTCAGTTCCTGTGCCTGCTGTCGGATCGTCCTCTCCATGCGGCTCCTCCAGTCGCTGGGGGCAGCCGCGGCTTCGCTCCTCCTTCTCCGTTTTCCATTATTGTCTCTCCCCATCGGCTCAAATATGGTTGCGCCCGCAGTCTCCGCGGCGATGGATGTAGCTGCCGTCGCCATCTCCATCACCACGTCCATAAGCACGTCGCTCCTCCCATTTCCAGCTTCTCCCGCGTCCAGGTCACACCTCCCGCTCACTCTGAAATCGGTCCTGACTCCTGTGAGGCAAGCTTCTTAGTCCTCGTCGTCGCTTGCTCGTTGGCCGACGCGTCACGTCAGTCGCGTTCTCCGCCAAACCTTGATGTGAACCCACTCCGTTGTGTGGATTCCTGTGCACGCCCTCCTCCTGTGGTCTCGCTGGTGCTGGGACACTCACTCCGGGGTCAATTCGACGTCCAGAATCCATTGCCGCCGTCCGCTTTTTAATTGCTATCGTTGTTGTCGACTTATCGCGCTGTTTCTGTTTCGCCAAGACTTCGTGCCACAGCGGTGAGATGGTGTGTCAGCATTTATATGTACAGCCGGGCTACTGCCATAGTGGCCTTGGGCAAGCCCAGTCTCGTCCGAATCCCTCAACCGCCCCGCACATTCTCTTTACTTTTCTTTTCTTTTCTTCTATGGGCTTCTTTGAGTTTGTCTTCACTTCTCTTTGACTACCGAAGGCCTTGAGCTAAAGGGGGAGTGTTGACTAAAAAACTCACTTTTTCTTGTGGTAATTCTCCGTAAGCCTCGGCCTGAGTGGAGCTTCGCTCTAGGCATGGTATGTTTTCTCATTTATATCTATCTTATTCTCTCTTTGCACGGTGACAGTTCAATCATCTTTCTTCTCCCCTTGGATTAGTCTCAACACCCATATACCCAGCTACTTCAAGACTGGGGTAGAGGTATACCAAAGTCATCTCTAATAGCACGTAAGATCCCAGGCTGTTGTTTCTCAGTGGTGTGGCTTAATCCCAAAAATCTAATACTCCGAGGAGCGCTAAAACATTCCGGAAACCACTGTTCCCTTATCCGTCATGATTTACAACTATTTTAATATCTTATATCCCTGAAGATTTCAGTACCGAAGGGCTTAGTGCCATCTAACGTCAAAACGTTTCACTTTTGAGTTCGTGGTGGCGAAAGCTGTGTGCATTAAAAACTCTGTGATCGGTCGTACACAGCCTCCGCGCTGTTATCGGGTGCCGCCGGAGGTCATCGGCTGTCACTTCTCTGTACCGTTGCTTGGATTTGTTGAAATATGGAAGGGGAGAACCGTGTGAATAGACTAAGGTACAGAGACTAGAGAGCAGGAGAAAGACTCGATATATATACAAAGTAGTTGGGTGCCTTATGCCCTACCGGATGTGTGCGTTGACATCAGCTCAGCGGAAGCATTTGTCACAATCTCGGTTATCGTGCATTGTATTCGGCTATCTCAACAATCCCGCTGTGTTGCACCGAACCCTAATCCACTTCCTCCGAAACACTACCAACCCTTCTACTGTTGCGAAGCAGCATGCCTCGCTTCAACGTTATCTTAACTAAGAGACCGTGAAGTTCCTGTAACAGCATGGTCTCTTGATCTACAGACTTCAAAACTGTGTATTATGTACCCTCCATGCAAATACCGATGTTGCAGGTTGACACATCGTCTCAGCCCAGAGCGTCAAACTGTCTTCAATAGTCGATGCTGGGGTTCTGGCACCGGGGTAGACTGAATGTCCTTGATTGGAGAAGCATCACCACCACTAGCGGATAAACCTGGGGACGTAGAGGACGCAATATCAGGGTAAGAGCTAGGGGATGGTGCTGCTAGTTCTGTCGGCTGCATTGTTAAAGCCGCTGTTGTGAACGGCAGAACCACCGCCAGTACGGCAGCAAAAATGCGATTCAGTACGCGAATTAACCCTGAACACAGTCTCAGCTCCCCAGTGTTCTCAACCGTCCCGTCCGTCCGGAATCACCCAGGACGGGGACGGGACGGCAATGCGCCGTCTGTCCAAGGGCAGGACGGAGACGGTGCCGTCCGTCTGAGATAGGACGGGGACGGACGGAAAGGACGGCCGTCAACGGTCGACATCCATGGATCTTTCGCAAAGTACATAATAATATTCATATAAAACTTATTACAATTACTTTAACCGTGAAGCAAGATCCTTCAGCATCTGCTCCATCCGCACAATGTCTGACCCCGTTGCTCCAAAGATCAAGCCCTGTTGAATCCATGATTTTAGGCATTCAGATGCCTCAATGATATCATCCCCCAAGTGGTTTCTTACGTTACTGATCAGCAACTTTGCACTACCGAATACACATTCCGGTTCATCTGACATGGCAGGAATACTCATTAATTCCACTCCCATCTGTGCAAGCAATGACTGGCGTGGGTCATCAAGTCTATTAACCCAATACTGCAGGGCGCCATCCGGTAGGTCATCCTCAGTACCTCGATCCTGGAATCGTTCGAACTGATCAATTGAATCGGCAACCAGTCACTGGCGTTCTTACCGCGCGCTCTCAAGCCTCAATTGCTAATCATCTAAATATATCCTCTGACCGCCCGATAACGGCCGGGGACGGTGGATGACCGCCGATGACGGTGTTTCCACCGCCCCCGGCAGACAACGGGCGTCCTGCCGTCATTTATCTGCTAGGACGAGACGGACGGATTTAGTGCCGTCCCGTCCGTCCTGGCGAGATCTCAGACGGCACTACCGTCCCCGGCCGTCGGACGGGACGGTTGAGAACACTGCAGCTCCCGGCCAGACCTGATCGACAATCTCCAGCCAGCTCTGGGAGCACGAGTTGAGTCTACTCTCCTTACATTGCCACGATTAGGAGTTACCTTTGAAGGAGTCTCAGTTCTCTGCCAGCCCAGATATACCGTCTCTGCCAGCCCAGATATACCGTCTCCAGCCAACCCGGATCAACCACCTCCCAGTGCATCACCAAGTGCACAGTATTCCCAAGCGGACTGTATATATTTGAAAAACCTTATGAAGTGGTGGATATGTTCGTCTGGTTTAGTTGATGGAATGTGGTAATGCTAGGGTTAGGATGTTTGAGTTGGATAAGGTACTTGGTTCGCACTTTGGAGGCTTTCATAGTGTTCAGCAGAGGTGTGATTCAAACAAAATATCTTATGTATCCTTTGTTCCATTGAATTTACAGGCCGGCAGATAGAGCCTGCAGGCTGGCCGAAAAAGCTTGTAGGCAGGCCAGAAAAGCCTGCAGGCTAGCCTTGCACTCTTTTAAAAGCCGCCGCTAAGGCAGGCGAGGCCATTGCTTTGCAAATCTAGCCGCTCAGGAACACTGCAAGTGCACCACCAAGTTCATCGCCGAGTGCACGTGATCACTGTCTCTAAGTGTGCTCGATCTTCCTCTCTAAGTAGACTTGATCACCGTCTTCAAGTGCATCTCCTTTGAGTGTACTTGATCACGGTCTCTAAGTACGCTCGACTTTTAAACGAACTTGAGTACCGTATCGATCATGATAAGAATTAGTTAAGAGCTACCAGTTATCAAACCAATATTACCAGTATTGCCTCCCATGTTTAGCACTGTCAACTTTATCCCGGCCAGGAAAAACCCACTAAAATGCACCTAGAAACATATACCGCAATAACCTTACAGCTTCTATGGGCCTCTTAGTTGCGCTGCTGGCTACACCGGCTGCGAATCGATTCTGAGCCCATTATCGGCTTCCCACACGGGCCCCTGATGTCTAGCCAGCTCCGGGTGCTGGGGCGACGGATATCCCGTACTGTTTGTGTTTGCTGGTGTTGGCGATAGAGGCTCTGCTGATTGGAATGGTGATATGACTTCCGTCGGCTTTTGGAGCTTGGACCGGACCACCATTATTGCCACAACACCAAGTACAATAACTACTATACCGCCAATTGCTATACCCGCAATGGCACCGGTAGGCATACCAATTGACCGTGCGCCTGACACGGCAGAAGCAATGACACTGATAGTGGGTGTGGGAGTGCTTGGGCTGGCGCTGGAAGTACTAGAACTGGAGGACAAAAGTGGTTCGTGGTCGTTGCTGAAGGTTGTGGTAGGCATCGGCCCTTTTGCGGGGCTCGTCTCGTCTCGGTAAAGCATCCACGATTTGTTGGTGATGGTCCTCCCTCCTTTGTAAACAGCACAACCCCGCCAGAGGAGAGTGCCCAGACCGTACCCATAGGCGACGTACGCCGAAGCACAATTGGGATTAGCACTCCCGCTATAGCGTGTCAGCTTAGAGCGAGGGCTTGCGGAATGCATTAGCGAACCATAATGCCGTTCCGTCTGTGACTGTCTGTAACGAGATCGTACTTATGGTGTGAAAGGTGTAATCTACGCATGCAGTCTGGAATGTACACGTAAACCCACTACCAAATATATCAGTAATATTCCAAAGCATCAAATAAATAAACTTACTTGTTGCAACAATACCCCGTCACAATAATGTCACGTGGTGTGTCGCTTGCAAAAACTGTACAATATCGGCCTGGGTCGCAAACACCGACGTTACAGGTATTCAGATCGTTCCAACCAAGCGAATCCGATGCTTGCCTTCTCAACTGTCTTGGCCGGAGTTCTGGGATAACTGTCGGATGGATGTTCCCAGCGGGGGCGCCATTTAAAGGTATAGTTGAGGACGCGATAGTCAGGTACGAGCTAGGGGATGGTTGTTGTGTTGGCTGGGTCATCGATGCCACCGAAGTGATAGGCTGGGCAACCAGAGCGGCAAGGAAAACACGGATCCATCGGCGAAGTTGATAGAGCTGCATAGTGGTCGCAAAATCCTTCCGACTATCGGAGCTGTAGCACACTTATGAGTTAGTCTCGAAGGCACACCACTTCCTTCGACCGTTTACAAAGATGAGGGGCTCACGGTAATTTTATTTCGGCCCCGCATGTGCAAAATCTGGTTCCCCCACGTCAACCTGCGGCTGAAGCTTAAAATGGAACACAACAGGTCACTTATGCATATGCCGTGCCCACGTATATGTTTGCCACTCACTTAGTTCTCTTTGTGATTTATCTCCGCGCCCAGTGCTGCTACACCCGGACAATGAAGACTACCGAAGTTGGGTGCTAGCGAGTGAGTTTGGGATACAAGAGGAGATGTAGAGCAAAGTTAGTTGTCACTTGCTAGCATCCTAAACAGGTATAACCCACTATTTTGCTCTCGCACCTGTGTTCTAGCAGACGGAACACCCACCTACATGGCCCGGGGAATTTAGTTGGAGCTGATGTGTTCCGATGCTAACCACTTGGGTGAACCAGGGCGCTAATCTGATCATCAACCGCAGTTATCACTATTGGGGTCTAGGCCTTGTCATGCAGCGATCAACGTGACACTCATCAGATTTTTAAGTGCCCGCACCCGTTAGAGTTGCAGGGGTGCGGACACTTAAAAATCTGACGAGAAGAGTACACTAGATGCACACTAGTGCGATGCGATGAGACGGATCCGATTAGATTAGATCAAGGTGTGATGTTAACTGTACTCTAATCATGTATATACTTAATCTTAATTCTATCATGTAGAGCATTACAATTACCATTTTTTTATATCCCATGAGATTCTAGAGCCACCAATAAAGGAGTAGGGCTTAGTGTTATCAAACTTCCAGCTTCTTCAATTTTCGAGTTCTGCGTTGGCGAAAGCGGTTACGGTAGAAGGGCTCTGGGTACTCAATAAACCCAAAATCGCATCGGTGTTGGTACGCAGAACCATGCAGCCTCCGCTATGTCTGTATTATAGTAGCCGCATGGGTGCACTCTTTTACTTACATGGTGCAGATTTATTGTGACGGAATGTTAGGGCAGCACCCCCGTTGCGGTACGCAGACTTAACACAGTATATCTCCCTCTCTGTCTTCTATCCCCAAAGAGACATGCTGTTATCACAGTTGGGTACCAAAGTTGGGACACACTTACTAGCTGTGAGATCCATACTATTTGGGCGACGGGTGAGTTTAAGACCTGAAGGTGCTCTCCAGACGCATCGCTTTGTCAGCACTAGGTGCTAATAGCATCCTACTTAATTACAGTAGCTACAACGCTTGACTACTGGGACTCTAGAGCAATACAGTGAGTCGGCTGATCTATCACTCGATACTACGAAAAAGTTTTACTGGCACTTGCAGAGTCCGAGACAGGACCGAACTTGAGTTAGTATGGTCCCCAGGCCTAAGGAGATAGAGCATGAGCCCATAATTACAACTGATACAATTACAATTAACCACATTTTCCATTTGATGATTCGCTTCTGCGTAATGGAGCACGTAACCATAGTAAGCAATAGTAGTGAGAGTAATTCTGAGGGCGATAAGTATTTCGGAGTCCGGCGTTACTTTTAGGTGAGCACGTACCGTACCCGATTTCCACTGGGCTTATTTAGTCAGCCAAAGTTTATTTTGGTTTCTACGGGGGAGCTAAAGCTTGTATTGACCTCTCAAATCGGCTGGCTCCGTTACGACTATTTGTTCTTTGCGTTGGCTGGTGTAACCGTTGTGAGCTTAACACGACCTATTTGCTTAGACATCTGACAGGTGGACGACGTACTTGGAGGGTTAGCATTAAGGTATCACATGCTCTAGAGTACTAGCGTCAGTTTTAGGAAGCGGAAGCATTGGCCACAATTTCGGTTATCGTGCATTACATTCGACTATCTCAAAGTTCCCGTTTTGCGCAGTGTTTAGCGAACCGTATAAGGGTATGCCCAGCCGGATCGGGTTAGGAAGGGTGGCTTTAAGTTCTCCCTATCTCCTCCCATCCATCCCATCGCCATCCCCCAGCTCTCTATCTCGCCCACTACTCTACTAGTACATGCGAACTCGAAGTTAAGTCACCCCTCTCTACCTACCCAATGCAAGATTATGAGTTAATATCGAAGCAGCGATGTCAACAGTCCCGTCCGTCCGAGTCAGGACGGGGACGGACGGGGACGGACGGAAAGAACGGTTGGAGACGCCACTTGCCGTCCCCAGTCGTGGTCGCCATCTGTAAGTGCGTTCGTTTACTGCCTCCAAGTATGCGTTTATATGAACTTGAGTACCCTATCCCACCAGCCATCCCGATAAGGAGCAAGAGTCGGTACTATCGACGAAAATTCGAGCATGCACCGACAGCAGCCTATCTCAAGCGCCCCGGGCAGCGGGAGGAGGAGGATCAGTGCTGGTGGGCAGGAAGCCAACGCAGACTCGCAAACACCTCTTCCGCCACTGCAAGCGGTGGGATGGTGAGCAGCGGAAGCTCTGAAAGGCGGTCAGATAGAGAACGGATTAGAAAGCAGGATGGTGTCGGCATGTGCAGATATCAGGACTATTTTTGTTGAAGATGTGTTATCAGGAGGGCTGGAGTCGAAGGCTCAAGGGCATGAGGCCTAGCCTCTGGAGTAATGCTCCGCATCGGGCTCTAGTTGTGATACTCGGCATCCTCGAGTATGGTGTTTCCTTCTTTATAAGCCTATCTATTTCGCTCTCGTTGTACGGTAGACAATTCAACCTCTTTCTTTGTGCTGGATTAAACTCAACAAAAAGTGGGGTATTCTGCGTGCGGTCTTGGTGTGGTGTTTCCTGGCATTTCCAGCACCAGAATACTGGAGGTTTCGATCCTACACTTTACCACGTATAACTGCCTAGGCTGATAGCTCTCTCCTTGCTGATTTGATTAATATAACCGCCCATGATTGGACACCGGCCGCGATAGGCTTTGGTGGAAAATATAAAGTAACTACAGGTGCTTATATCGCCAACTGAACTCTCCCAGTTTCGAACCTACATCATCGTGTTTTCTAGCACCCGTTCAGCTATCTAAGCAAACACATCACTTCTAGGTAAGTCAATAATTAAACAATATGATTCACCTCGGCTACGATTATCCGGTGTAATCACAGGTAAAAAAGAAAAATTGAATCGACTTTGAAGTTACTCTCAGGTTCTTGGGCCATGCAGGTTCCGGGATATCGCTTTTCCAGGCACATCTATGAAGAGCGAGATCATAGAATTTCGGAGGCGATAGATTAGGGTTCGGCGAAATCTTGTACATAGCAGGCATCGGTCAGGCTAAGTTGAGATGGCGGGGTACGATATAAAACAGTCGAGATCTATGAGAAATGTGCCGTCTCAGTTAAAGCGGCTTAACATCGTGTTCCGGTGGATGTGTGTTGCCTTTTCGTCTGAAAGCATCATTTTAATCGGCGCAGGATGGGTATTGGTTTTTAAGCGTTATCTCCCATTTTTGTCTCGCTTCTGTACAAAGCATATAACCGCACTCGTAAAGCAAAGTTGAGAGATTGAAGTCCTTCGCTAATGACCAAGGTTCACATATCGTTTGTAACAATATCCAATTCAAATTCACATCTATCGAGCAAGGAACGAAGAAAAAATTCGTCTACTCTATCGGGCAATTGCTTTCACCACGTTCATACCCACCATGGTCCTTTCCACGTATTGTTACCCACTGATCACTGATTATTACCTATTTGAGATAGTTTATAACTCTGCTAGATTAAGAACATGCAGTGCTGAGCCTCCATTCTATTGCTTTAGCACTGCTAAACATGAGATCAAAGTCGGGAGCGCCCAGTTGGTCATCTTTTATCTTTCTCTTGTTATCTAATACCTAATGCCATCATAGTGCGGGGTGGCTGCAGGAACCGATCATGGCCGGCGAATTGATTGGCCAGCAAGATCCAGCTTGACTGTTTTCGTCAGACCTCGGGGGCTAAAGAGAGCAGTGTGTTGTAAAGAATCACTTATAAAAATGCTGCTCGGCAGATAGTTGGAAAATTTCTTGCATCCACCATGCAACTCCATCGACGTCGCCTAAGGAACCGTTGTACTTTTGTCACCCTGATTGCCCTGCCGATCATTCAGTGGCGTTGAATGCCCAGCCGATACAGCGGTGGCTTGGCTCGCACCCCACTATTGCGTCCCCACCTGCACCGTCAAATGGCACCCACACTGAAAAACTCATCCGACCACTATCCCAGAACTCCGCCGACGACAGGTGGCTACGTCTCTGAACGGGAATGGTCTGCAGACCTGGAACGTCGGCGTTTGTGATCCGGGCAATCATTGTACTGTTATTTACACGTGGGAAACACTCCAAACAACTTATCCAGCAGCGGCGTGTTGCGAAGAGTAGGTTGACTCATTGAATGCAATGGAGAATTACTAAAACATTTGATACATGGTCTTCATGTGCTTATCATACTACATGCGTGGATTACACGGATCACATCATGAGTACATCCACAAATGAGCCGATGCCTACTACAACCTTCAGCAGCAATGGCGAGCCATCTTTGTTCACCAGCCCCAGCACTCCAACACCCATTGTCATTGCCAATACTCCTGCCGTATCACGTGGACAGCCTACCACAGCAGCCTGGGATTGTGTCCTCATCACCGGTATACACCAGCAGGACGCGGTATCCATCGCCACAGCAGCCGGAGCTGGATGGATGCCAGCGGCCAGTGTGGTAAGCTGACAGTGGGGGTAGAATTTATGCACATCCAGGTTGGCCGGGAGCGCAGTTTAAAGGTATATAGAAGTATGAGAGTATCATAGTATATATATTCTTCAGTGGTTCTTTGCCTAGTCGAGATGAGGTTAGAGTACTGAACATAGTAGGTAGTACACGTAATTTTTATTCTATACCTGGTTGCTACTAGTGATTCTTTAAAAATCACTGCCAAAACCGCCATCGCATCTTGTCCTATCCGTCATTCTGGATCTGGGCTGCCGACCTTACGTTCACCAGAATGCCGTATCATTCTTGATCTAATCGTGCGGTTCTCGCTGGTATCTACTTTGTGTAATGGGAGTGATGACTAAAGACGTCAGAGAGGGAATTTCTCAGCACAAAATTGTCAGCAACTGTCACTCCAAAAACTGGACTAACAGATTCTCGACGGAACTTGGCAAGACATATGATACCCGGTGATATGCCGTGGTCTGTCATTACTCCTCAAGAGGTGTTTCTTGATTTAGACATAGTACTAGTTAGTACGTGCCCAATAACTTGTTGAACCGACGAGTAAGATGCTTTCGCTGCCTGGTGGGTGGGGGCTGGCTACCTGGTATTGCGACACGCTCAGCGTTGCTCAGATTCGCTAACGTTTGTGCAGTGCAAGGAAGCAGAGCCATTGGCCACAATCTCGGTTATCGTGCATTGCATACGGCTATCTCAACGTTCGTGTGCATGGAGTATTTCATCGAACCCTAATCCACCACCTCAGAAATATTACCAGCCCCACAATTTTTGCGAAGTAGCATTCTCGTCCAGTCAAAGAACCACTGAAGAATACATATACTATGATACTCTCATACTTTTAAGAGCCTCTAAATTGCGCTCCCGGCTAACCTAGATGTGCATCAATTCCACGTCCACTGTCAGCTTCCCACACAGGCTGCTGGTGCCCATCCAACTCCTGCTGATGTGGCGACGGATATCCCGTACTGCTGGTGTACACTGGTGCCGGAGATACAGACTCATTTGGTTCAAATGGTGCCATGAACTCCGTCGTCAGGTTGGGCTTTTGGAGCTTGGATCTGACTACCATTATTGTCACCACACCAAGCACAACAACAATGATACCTCCAATCACTACACCCGTAATGACGCCGACAGGTATACCGGTATGCCCTTCACGTGATGCGGTAAGAGTAATGACAACGACGGAGATTGTGGGGGTGCTGCTGAAGGTTGTTGTAGGCATTGGACCTTTTGCCGGGCTCGTCTCATCACGGTACAGCATCCACAATGAGTTGGCGGTAAAATGTCGCCAACTGTAGGTATCACAACCCCTCCAGAGGATAGTACCTAGACCGTATCCATACGCCATGTTTACCGAAGCACAGATACTATACACGCTCCCGCTGTAGCGCATCAGCTTAGTCTGATAGTTTGTGGAATGTATTTTGCGAACCAAAAAGCCGTCCCGTCGATGACTAGATCTCTCGAGATTGTACTCATGGTGTGAGACGTGTAAGCCACGCATGTTGTCTGGTAAGCGCATGTAGCACCACTACTATTTAATTAGTAAATTGTAATGCTTCATTGCATCTAACAGATGATCATACGTTGGGCAACAAATCCCAGTTACAACACTGTCCCGTGGCGAATGACTTGCAAAAACTGTGCAATAACCGGTTGGATTACAAACGCCGACATTACAGGTTAACGAATCGTTCCAGCCAAGCGTATCAGGTTTTCGCCATCCCGACTGTCGTCGGCTGAGTCCTGGGATCGCCGTCGGGTGGATGTCAGCTGGGGCGCCATTATAAGGTGCAGTTGAAGACGCGACAGTAGGGTACCAGCAAGGGGATGCTGCTTGTTGGACTGGCTGGGTCATCAATGCCAATGAAGTGATTGGCAGGGCAACCAGAGTGGGAAGAAAAACACGGCTCCATATGTGACGTCGATGGAACTGCATAGTTGTTGCAAGGACACTTTCAACTATCAGAGCATCAGCACCTTTATGAGTGTCTCGACCGCACACTAATTTCTTGATCGTTTGTAAAGATGAGGCGTAATATCTTTTCGGCCCTTGCATGCACGTCTGGCGAAATTCGAGGCCCCACTTGGTCTTGTTGGCCAATCGCAGTCACTGGCTAATTTCAGTCTCTGCTAAGCTTCCTACAGCCACCCCGCATTATAATGGCATTAGGTAACGAGGGGGAGATAAATATGACCGGCCGTATCCTTTAGTTGCTTGATAAAGGGTAACCCAACAGTAGCTCAAGCTCTCAACCACATGATGGAGTAGGTGCCATTCCCAGATTGGCTTAGAGCCGGATCTAGCGAGCCGTAGAGTTTCTAAACTCCAAGGATCAATATCTTTCGTTCAGGGTCTGGTCCCAGTGGGGCTGCCCCACCCTACAGTCCCTACCTAGCATTGTAAGGCTCGTGTATTCACAATTCAAACTGGAATAGCATCGAGTAGGACATGCTGAGGCGAACTTCCGTTCCTGATGGCGGTCACTGGTAATAAGCAGCAGTGCTTCATGTTTCATGTCACATTGGAGACAACACTAATGCATCCCGCAACGCCGCAGCTATATGCACCTCAAAAGAATTCCAATCCTATGGTTTTGGGTGTAGCAGGGTGAAATGAACGAAGAATTCTAATCCTTTGGTTTCGGAGGTATCTACAAGTCTATACCGAACAATGACACAAGTAGTGGGTATAAAGAACCACTGTCCAGCTCCTCGGCTAAACTCGGGAATGTGCCAGCGGCGTACCTCAATTGAAGATCACTATTTACAGGATGGTGCTTAACCAATTGCACTTACTACGCCATTACTACTTGGTATTTTATTCACAGTGAAACCAATACCCATCCTGCGCCGATTCAAATGATTCTTTCACACGAAAAGACAACCCACAACCACGGGAACACGATAAGCCGTTTCTATTTAAGGGTGACATTTCTTACAGATCTCAGCTATCTTACATCGTATCCCCTCTATCTCCTTAGGTTGACCGTTGCCTGGTACAAAAACTACAAATTTGCCGAACCTTAATCCATCACCTCCCAAATGCTATGTTCCTACCGGTGCTTGTGAAAGTGATCGCTCGGGGACCTGTATCCGATAAGCCGACTTGATTGGCGATCACTCAGATCAGATCCTTGTCATGCGGGCGATCGGCAAGGGTTCAGGACAAAAGGTGAAGTTGACAGAACTGATTCTCATTTCCCGCATCAACCTGGAGCACGGGCGTTTGTCTTTTCTGTTCACATTCTGTTTATCGGTCTGATTACCTGATGTGGATTTATCAATTGTCAAATTTCTTCGCTTTTTGAGTTCAGCTGCTACCACGGCAATCCGGTCATGCGGGTTGCTCTGGACACCGTAGAGCGGCCTTTGCCTAGACGGAGATACGTGCAAAAAGCACCGTGGTGTAGGTTCGAAGCCTGCAGTATTCTTGAGATATACTCTAATAAACTTTAAGAATCACCAAGACCCCAGGCTCCAAACTTGCTATGATCAGTTTTTGCTGGTCGTCGTATGTGTGCTGGCACCAACAATCCTTTTCAGCCGTAGTCTGTAACACCAGGCACAGGCTCCATTCAATTAGCGTGAACCACAGCCCAAGGTTGGAACGGGGTCTTGGGGCCTCCTTAACACCTGAAGAGCTAGAGAAAGTTTGCTAAATAAAGATGGAGCGAATAGTAAAAGAATACTGGCTGAACAAAAATCATGAGGATACATCCATGGGGTCATTGTGAAGGTCAGCTGCCAGATATTACTAGGTACTAGTCCGTTAAGCTGAGTGTTGCGAGTTCGCGAGTGCTAGCGTTAGTCGCTAGTGCAAGCGGAAGCATTGTCGCAATCTCGGTTATCGTAGAGTACATTGCATTCGGCTATCTAGCGTTTGAGTGCACAATGTGTTTTCCGAACCCTAATCCACCACTTTCGACACAGTTGCAACGCCGCATGACTCGTTTAAACGTTATTTTACTATCTAAGCAACAGTTTACAAATAAAATCAGATCTAGAGCATCCGGTTAATCTCACCATCGTTGACGTGTTTCAACTGCCGTGGTATTACTACTTCATTATCCTAAGGCTCTTCAGCACAACCTAAACTAGCCCCCTTCCACAACAGCAGGTATATATTACACAATCAAAGAACCGCTTAGCAATTCCCACCAAAACCCAGCTACAACTTCCTCTGTCGCGCCGCCATCTTCCACAAAAACAGCGTCAGCGCGCTCAACGGAATACACACGGCCCAGAACAACCAGAACCCCTTCGAAATGACAAACACGCCGTCCTCATGCATCGCAAAGAAGTTGCTTCCAAACATCGTCTACTCGCATCAGCAAACCCTCGACAAGCGCACACGCACCCGGGGGGTGGCAACATACAGCGACCGCCGTACCAGGCAGGAACACCATCGTCACAGTCGCAATAACCCTCATCGTCGCACTATCCTTGATCATCCTCCGACTCTCCTCTCTTGCCCTCCTACTATCCTGCTGCGCAACAAGATTAAACGCCAGACCGATACAATTCCCGACCTTCTTCTCCATACTCTCTAGGCGCACATTCGTAGCCTTATACAAGCCCGCCACATACCCCAACTCCATCTGCGTCGCCGCCACCTCCGCATCCCCTGACGAAAACAGCTTCGCGTGCGTCTTCTCAACTCGGTCCATAGTGCACAACACCGCATCCGAGCTCTCTTTAAGGTGAATAATATGCTTCGCCAAATTATGCAGCATCTGGAAGTCGATCTCGAAGTCCTCATCGCTCGCCGCCGCCGACAGCCGAAGTATTTTCTATCCATCTCAGCAACCTCTCCCGCGGGCGTGGGAGTATTCCACCTACCTCCTCAACCCCCGCAAACACCGTAAGCACCCCCCAAACAACATCGTCCAGCACTTTCCATAGTTCTGTCAGCACCGGCACCCACAGCGCAAACGGATCGCGTCCTACAGCCCCCACATTTCCCTCCCCCTTCAGGAACTCCCGCAGCCGCGTCTCCAGCCCGGGGAAGTACCCGCACGCGACCAAATTGACGTGGTACCCACCATCCTGCGGACGCCACGTCATGAACCACCCCCCCTTCACCCAGGTATCGTCGCGCCCGGCGGGCCCCGCGATGTCGAGGCCACTCGAGCCGTGGTGGAGGGAGACGTTTTTGCTGAGGAAGTGCAGCCAGCTGGAGGTGGGGCGGGCGCCGAAGGCATAGGTCACGGCCTGCTGGCGCTCCTCGAGGTAGGCGGGCGGGACGTTGAAGGCGGAGTGCAGGGCTGAGAGGTCACGGGTGTTGGTGGGGGTTGGGATGTCGGTCGGGGCGAAGATTATGCGGATTGGGGGT
>Ga0307512_10000496_pt1 | contig 57601 bp, 50 predicted proteins | sample 14_EM_MG_FD_200267 | JGI IMG/M metagenome (GOLD analysis project Ga0307512, IMG submission 200267) | Populus trichocarpa ectomycorrhiza microbial communities from riparian zone in the Pacific Northwest, United States - 14_EM | ecosystem: Host-associated > Plants > Roots > Unclassified | place... | reverse complement strand
TCGATGTCCATGATCGAGCAAGATCGGTGGAGTACCTGGATGCGGTCAATAGGTTGTGCACTGGGTGCTGAGACCGTATCCATCAGTTAGTTAACTTGCAACTGTGGGAATGTGATGAAGTGACTTTACCTGTAAGCTCACATGGAGAGCTGGCTGGTGGTCGTCAATCATGTAGGTATGCACGCCAGAAGTTAAAGTTACATTCTGGGGTCAACTTGTAATTGTGAGAATAAAGGGAAGACAGACAATCTTGGGTGGATGCTGTACTCGGCATATGCTTGTACGCATTGTGTGATGGTACTCGGGGTATGCAGTACTCGCTGTATGCGGCACTCGGGGTGAACTCATGATCAGTGCATGGATAAATTGATAAGGATGACTTGACATTGTGTTCTGCGATAATGGTGTTGAAAGAGAGATGGGGGATGAAGATGGGAATAATATGGAGGATAAGAGCAGATACGAGATGCCAGGGGTATGACTTGCCAGAATGGGTTTAGAAGACCTCATATAAGGGTTTTTACCCGCTGGATCAATAGCAGTGCCTGCCGTTCCAGAAATAGTAAATTGAGTTCCGTACAAAATTCTCTTAAGTCCCATTTTCTCATGACAATTTCCCCCATCTCCTCTCATCTCTCTCTTTCTCTACCATCACCTAAGAACACGAAGTTAAGTCATCCCCATCTATCTCTCCATGCAATGATCACAAGTTACCACTGGATACAGCATACACTGAGTACTGCATTCGCCGAGTGCGGCATACACCAAGTAGTTCAAAGACCTAGTACTGCACCCACCAAGTACTTCATCATTCAAAGATCGACGGTCTCTCTCTGCCAGCCAGTTCCTCCTCTCTCGGCAGACATTGTTGTACTCAACTCTCTACATTCCCATGATTAGAAGTTGACAAATGAATAGAGTCTCAGCTGCCATTGCACCTCCATCTCGATTTACGGCCTCAAGAATGAACAACTCGCATTTTTCCTCCAAACTTGATTGATTGTGGCATCCAAGTGCGCCTCAGAAGTCGCTCAATGACAGCCTCCAGGTGCATAATTCGAGTTACACGATCTCGGCCTCCAAGTGAACCTCTGAGTTCAACTTGATCTTGGCCTCCAAGTGCATCTCTGAGTTACGCGATCTCAGGCACCAAATGCATCTACAAATTTGCTCAATCGTGGCCTCCAACTGCATCTGTTAGTTCAACATGATCATTGGCCTTCAAATGCATCTCCAAACTCACTCAATTACGGCCTCCAAATGCATCTCAAAGCTCGCTCGATCTCGGCCCCAGAGTGCATCTCTGAGTTCATCCTGATCTCGGCGTCCAGATGCATCTCCAATCAGGTTTGATCACGGCCTCCAAGTGTATCTCTGAGTGGCACGATCTTGGCCTCCAAATGCATCCCCACAACCGCTCGATGACGGCCTCCAAGTGCATCTCCGAGCTCAACTTGATCTTGGCCTCCGTGTGCAACTCTGAGCTACTCAGTCTCTGCCTCCAACTGCATCTGTAGAATCGCTCGATCACTGCCTCCAAGTGCTTCGCTTAATTCACCGTGATTTTCGGCCTCCAAATGTATCTCCAAACTCACTCAACACGGCCTCCAAGTGCATCTCTCAGTTCAACTTGATATCATTCGGTAATCGTATATCCCGACTCACTCGATTGCTCCTTCGAAGAACATCTCCCAGTGCACATGATCACGGCTTCGAAGTGCATCTCGAAGTTCTCTCAATCTGCGTCTCCTGGTGCTCCTGCGGTTACGCTCTAGTACAGTCTGCAGCCAGATTGGCCATATGTATATATAGCGGGAGACTTAGATAGATAATACATGCCATATTAGGATGTAGCGAATCTTGTGACTGTAACAAAGACGAATCTGATAGACCAAATGCCTTCTGGTTATGGAACCCAAAGAACCAGTGCTGCAAAAATTCGGCATTAAGTCTCCCGGAGAGCTGTGCAGAGGCCCCAATCACTCCAAAATTTGAATATCCTATAAGTCAAATCTCGTAGCATCCAGTAGCGCCGGAGAATGCTCTTGCAGAGTCTGAGATTACTTTACATATCTCCAGGGGGGCGTCGGAGCATCTGGAATTACTTGAGAGCACTGGTGGGGTCAACCGGAGTGTCTGGGTGGTTTGGGTGTGGCATCTGGACCGATTTACATTTTGCTGATTAAGCAGCAGGATTAAGAAGCAGCATGCAATTGGATGTGAGTATAACAATGTCGGCATAAACGGCTGTCAACTAACCATATAACATAAAGAGTGGATATATTGAGAGCGTGGTGACCAATTTGAAGCTCCCTGTAAGAAGAAAACTTCAAGGTCAATGAAGGCATTTGTCCCCATGGTCACTGAAATTGAACATCATCATCGTGGTAGCTCTGGCACTTGGCGAACAAATTTCTTGATTACCATCCCGGAGAGTGTACGAAACCGTCCTTAATCACTCTAGAGGAGGCTAGGGAGGTGTGTATGGGTGAGGTAATAGCCAAATCTCATTGTTTCAAGCAGGAACTAAAATCTTGTAGGCTTTCAACATGCCTGCTACTACGGCAAGGCAGGGTGGTAAGGTACAGCTGGGACAGTCCGACATGCGCCTGGCCTGGAATATGGCCAACATGGCCAAAGGAGGATTTTGGCACACCACAATAGAGGAAACGCGATATCTAATCAAGAAACCATGCGCTGAAGTCTGAGAATAGAAGAAGCAGGGAGTTGAGTTCCTTTGGCATAGAAAGGTAAAGGCTGAGATGGAAAGACACCCGGCTATGCTTCGTCAAAACATCACTGACCGATGTCTTCCTTGGTAACGCCGCACCACAAAGTATCAGGAGACATCCCACAGGTGCGAAGAAATGGGTGCACATTCACCTGACCGACACAGACAGCCGACACCAGAACTGACGCCACCTTCACCGGGAATGCCACCAGTATCACCTGGTGATAATGAGGGATTTCAATGTTCCGAAATCGTCAATTTGCCACCCAGTAATGTGTATTCACATGCAGCCGTTCCCAGCGCCCAATTTTTCAATCTTGATGCATATGCCCAGGGTAGCCAGCATGATCAAGATTTCAATCCAGATATGCTGCCTGATGAAGAAACATCCACTGGTTAGTACCCTATCTGCTGGGTGTAAATGCAGCTAACATCCATTGTGTAGATGAGAGCAGCCTATTGAGCGAACCCGCAAGTGAGGACGAGCATTGATGGAACAGAAGGTGATTCTGGAATGTAGTATTATCTACAATTAGCGGACACTGCAAAGTATATTTTCAATGGTACATTTATATGTATCATTAAAGAACGATGTGGTGATCAAGGAGAAAGTAAATGAAAGCACTAGACAGGCTGCCAAAACAATGTGAATGATATACTATGCCAAATCAAATGATTGCATATTGCAGATACGCCTGTGGCAAAATGAGCATCAACGGAGCTTGAAACATTTCAGGTTATGTAAGTCAGGTAATTACAAATTGATTTGGTCATGGTTATACAAAATCAAAGTATTGGCCGCCAATATATGCAATAATCATAGAGACTCTCTCCAAACCCCATCCTGAAAATGAGCATCAGCGGAGCGTCAACAATGTTTGGTCTTGCCTTCTGTGTAATCCGATTGGCGATAGGTTGCAGACAGTCATATAGAAATTATTGGCCGCCTTTATGGGAAAAACCGCAATTGACAACTTCCCTGGCCCATTGTGAAAATGAGCGTCAATGATTGTTGGTCTTGCATCTTCGGTAATATGAGTGGCGCTTGATCGCAAACATTGATAAACAAGGACATGGCAACATTCAGAGGCAGAGAATCATGAGATATTCCCACGACAGCCTCCAGGACAGTAACAACTTATTTCATTTACTGAGCTACCACTAAGCGTTCTTGAGCCATTTAGCATACAAAAACAGTAAAAACGATGTATATAAACCTTAACGACCACCTTGTGCCATGATTAACCATGATGCAAGGCCAACAATCGTTGACGCTCCATTGATGCTCATTCTCAAGATAGGGCAGGGAAAGTTAGGCCTGCTCTAATTCCTATAAACGCAGCCAATACTTCATTTATGACTGACTGCAACCTATTGCCCCCCAGTTTACCCAAGATACACGACCAACAATCCTTGACGCTCCATTGATGCTCATTTTCAGGATCGGGCTGTGCGCATGTCACTGTGTGTTTTAATCATTAAGGCGGCCAATACATTGAAAATAGACAGTGATGTACTATTGTCAATATTCTGAGATTAACAGTAGCATATCTGAATGTGACGATAAATAGTAAAACCCGAAACGCAGAACTGGCGTTTGGAACAAACAATTTTAGGCAAACCTGGCAAAACCTGCTGGTTGTTGGTTACTGGTCCGGGTTTCACACACCAGCGGGCAGCAGATCGGGTTCATGGTTGGGTCCGGAACCAAACAGTCCCATTTATGCTGTCCAAACCCGGACTGCTGGCAGGTTGTCCGGACGTGTTGCTAACACTATGCATCGTACCCTACTAGGCTGGCCTCATATAGTAATTGTACGTTTTTGTATTGGCGAAGATTAGTTTGCTGACAAGAAGTACATGGGCACATAATGACTGCCTATGGTGAGCTCCTGATGACCTCCCGAAAAACTGGCACCCTTGTTGCAGAACTGGAAACACATACCCTTGGGTGGAAGACTCCAGCCAATTGGCACCAGGACCTTCCTCGAATTGAGAAGCTACTAACATCTTGAGATGTCGATGACATTACAGACGTGAAGGAAGTGTTGGAAGATGGTTCCTTGCAACTCATTTCCGGATCTCAGGTTGAACTATTAGGGAAATATATTGTATTATGATTTTGTAAGTGGATTTGATTATATACGCATGAATTTATACACTGTTTTGCCAACTTGTATGAGCTGTCATTGCATTGGTTTCTTGTATCAGCTCATACAATCATTCTAATACTAGTTCATACAAGCTCATAACAGTTCATACAAGCTCATACCAGTCTATATGGGCTCCTATGAGCTTGAATCATCCTATACAACCTTTTATTTGCTCGTACAATCTTTAAGCCCCCCCTGCTTGTACATGTTCATACAAGTTCATACAAGTTCATACAAGTTCATACAAGTTCATACAAGTTCATACATGTTCATACAAGTTCATACAAGTTCATACAAGTTCATACCAGTTCATACAAGTTCATACTAGCTCATACCAGCTCATACAAGTTTTTACAAGTTCATACTAGTGCATATAAGTTGTATTAGCTCATGTTTAGTTTCCTACCAGTTGGTTCCAGTTCATACAAGCTTGTATTAGCTCATACCATTTTGTACAAGCCCATACCAGTTTCTACTCTAGGAGTAGGTCTCTGAAGCTATACAAGCTCAAATATGTCAGTTTAGCAAGCTATACTGAAATCACAAATCTTACATTATGTACCTCATATTACAAGACTTGATAATGGTAGCTACTTGATGATATCCCCATTGTTCTATCGATTCTGATATGGCTACTATCGTTTGTCCGCCTCCGCATAGCACGATATGTCAGCGGCTGATATTTGAGAATCCTTATTCTGATGTGAGATATAGCTTCCTGACTACCATCCTTGCAGGCCTCTACACACTTGAGATAACCCTGTATTCTGCTGGCAACATCATTGGGATCGTTGCTGACAACCATCATCTTGAAGCCTTGTGGAACAGCAGCCTGGTTGCTAATGTTCTGATCAAGCATTGAAATTTAACCATATCCAACCAGAAAATCGATCAAACATGACTTGCTCCCTGTTAACATTTATTCGGAGGAGATCTCATCCTACGCCCATAGAATGACATTCTCACCAACCTAGAGCTACTTGACTCCAAGCTGCTCTCCTATATTGCGATGCTGTGCAGCCATTTCACAATAATTGAAAAGTTTCCCAGAGTTGATGTGGCATTCCTATGTAAGTTAACTCTTGATAGCCTCGAACCCATAACCAGACACTATGACTGTAATGCTGAACTTCTAATTGAAGGTTCAAATTACTTGAGACATATTTCATTGTGACTGGAAATCCTCTGATTCCAGAATATATTCAAAGCAATTCTCATTGGCAGTCAAATACAGATGAACTGATAGATCACATATTACTATAGCACAGGCTCGTAATAGCTCCTAGAATCTCAGAAATCTTGTATAAACTACTTGGATGGATACATTCACGACAAGCTACTCAGAGTGTAATGTTGATGTGGGCGGTGCAGGCTCATATGGGCCCGTATAAGCACATACAGGCCCATATATGCTCGTACAAGCCGGATAGCTCAGGTCGATACCAAACGTTTCGGTAAAGTTTAGTTATCCAGAACAAATGTAACCAAATCCAACGTTGTAACTTTATTCGATATCGATCATATTTTGTCTGCCTAAATGTTCTGAGGTGGTAGGTAGACATACTTCGTTGTCATTTCCTTCATATTCAATTGCTTCTGGCACCGCCTAAAGCAAAATAGCATGGGCAATTGCTTCTGATAAATGGTCAGTGTTACCTCCCTCATCTTCGGACCCATGAGAGTCTCACTATTCTCATTAGAATATGGGTTTATGAGTGTTGCATTTTGGCTTCCAACATCTGGCATACTTGAGATGTTTGATCCATGGACTGCTATAACCTGCAAACGCAGCCGCTGCAGCACTGCACTACTCTGTGCAGACAGTATATAACCGCCCTTGATGTGAAGTGTGGTGTCCACTGTCTTCTTGTGAGAATATAACAATATTTTTAATTGATTTTTCAGTATGGTTCCAGGATCATGTATACAGTTGATCTGTGCCTCTATCTGATACATCTACCATCCTGTTACTCGCTCACCATGAATACACAACCTCTCCTCCTCTTCTTCAACCCTGCGTAAAACGAATATAGCTTCAATACCTTGAAGGACGATATCAAAGATGGCCCAGTATGAGTTTCTGAGCATTATATCCACATCCCATATCTCGGAATTGTCCAGTCGTTCATTCTTTGGAGCCATTGGGTTCAATTTCTGTAGCCCAAGCTCATCTGGACATCAGTCATTGTCATTGCTCATTTTGCTTTTCAAACTCTGAGTTGTAAGATTCAACAAGCCAAAGTCATGGTAGTGGTGTTATAGATTTCATAGAGAGAAGATGGAGTTCAGAAGCGGAAGGGTGAACTGGACGGTTGAATGGAGCTTCTATGTGCTTCTCACTTCCAATTCTCGAGTGATGTTCTGGCTGGGTATGTTACCTTTTGGTGTACCCTCCTGTGTGATGATATTACCAATGTTGTGGGTTTGTGTAATTCCCTCGGTATTATAGAATGATAGATTGGGTAGCCATAGGTGGGTGAGGGGATCAAACTAGTTTATAATTGATGAACCATAGTTGATTGACAAATGACAGCATCATTGAGTGATTGTTCATTTCCCCGGAACTGTAACCAGTCCGGAAGGTGTAACACTACCTCAGTCTCCTACTACGTTGTTGTTGATCCTATCTTCCTTCTTCTAATGCTGGTAAACTTGCAGCTCCCATCCAAAATCATATCCTAATCCATCAGTCTATTGCTTGCCATTAAAACCTCCTGATACAACTATATGTCCCAGGACGAAAGGTACAAGCTCAACAGATAACCTCTTTTTCTGAGTAGCCTGGAGGTTCCGTTAATGGAATTTCTTCAGTAGCCCTTTATCGTAAAATTTTTCATATGGCTCCTCTGTCAAATCTGTCTCTTCTGGATACTCTTTCCATTTGACCAGATATAAGACTTTCTTCCGTTCCTTCTTGGATTGACTAACAATGATTTCCCCTACCTCATATCCTGTCTGGTATTCACATCCTTCAACATCATATCCCGGATAATGTTCATCTGTAAGCAGGGCATCCAGATCCGGTGGATCTCAAATCGGATTGCTAGCGATGCAGAACTGCTCAATTCCAGATACCCGAGAGGCAATCCGTATTTGCCATCATCAGGGTAATTTGAGCCGAAGTGCTGTGGGTGACATAACCTTCATGACATTAAATGGACCATGGAGTTTGGCATCCAACCTTCATGCTGGTGTCCTGGTTTTCATGTTTTTCCCATATAGCATAACCAAATCGCCTTGCTGGTATACTGGAGCAGGTTTGGCTTTCTTATCATGGTACTTTCTCATTGTTTCACTGGATGTTTTGAGTCCTTGACAATAGAGCTGATGAACACTTGTCATCCACTGAATGTTGGTCAGAGGAGTAGGACTCCGCAAGGGCTCGGCAGTTGGCCAATTAGTTCGCGGGTGATCACCATCATGGGCAAAGAATAGTGTCATCTTTTCCGTGGAATAGATCGAGTTGTTCTAGGCATACACTGCCATTGGCAACGTCTCTTCCCAATTATCCTGTTCATAATTGTAGTAATTTTGGAGCTAACACTCCAATGATTGGTTTATTGTTTCCATTTGTCCATTGGTTTGTGGATGAAAGGGTGATGACATTTTGGATTTGATTCCTAGTATGTCTACAATGCCCTTCCAAATTGTGGAAGTAAACCTTGTGTCTCTATCTCAGGTAATTGTAGATGTTATAGAATGGTGTCTCCATATCTCCGTTAGCACTATGCAAACCGAGTCTTGTGCCTTCTTTTCTCCATCTTTGACGGGAATCCAGTGTGACATCTTTGTGACGCGGTCAACTACTACCTATCTGGATGATCACCCATTTGATACTGGTAGATCCACAATGGAGTCCGTGAATATTTCATCTCATGGTCTGTATGCTCGCTCCAGTTGCTGCCGCAGTCCATAATGTGCATGACGTGCTGCTTTGTTCTTTTGGCTATTAGGACCTGAGCGGACATTGTCTTCAATCCATTGATCCATCTGCGGCCAGAAGAAGTTTCTTCATACAAATTCACTCGTCGTTTCCTGGCCCATGTGGCCAGCTACTTTAGATTCATGTTCTTCATGTAGAATCATCTTTCTATGATCTATGCTATTAGGAACCCATTGCCTTCCTTTGTACCAAAGGACTTCATCTTCAAGTGTGACATCTGTGTCAGCCTGGCCTTCCAAAGCCTTGTGATATCATTTAAGCCAATCTTTGTCATCTTGGCCAGATAAGATCACATCCTGGTACATGTGTTTATCAAATTTGACCACAGGTATGGCTTCAATGTTTGGGATGAAAAGATAATTGGTTCTGCTCATAACTGGAGAGAAGAAACCATTATTGGTGAGCCCCAAGCTCTAGCTGCTGATGTCCAAACATAATCTTCTATGATTGACATGAGTTGGTCAGGTCCAAGGGCTTGGTGGATAGGCTGATTTTCGTGTCCCTCAATGCTACCTCCCCCCCTTTTGGGTGATACTCAGAATGCCCAGATAAAGCATCCGGTGTTCCATTTGCACTTCCTGGCCAGTAGAATCTTTTGAAGTCATAACCGGCCAGCTCATTTACTCATCTTGCTTGCCATCTGTTCAAGATCTTAGTAGTAGTAAAATATTCGAGATTTTGATGATCTGTATAGATCTGAATCTGATGGTGAGCTCCCTCGAGGTAACGTCTCCATTCCTTCAATGCAGCTACTATATGTAGCAGTTCCTCATCATGGATGTCATGATTGATGTTTGCTTTATCCATCTTTCTGGAATAGAATGCAATGGGGTGTAATCATCCATCAATAACTTCAGAAAGTACACCACCAATAGTGTAATCACTTGCATCGGTTTCCACAACAATTTGATGCATAGATTCGAAGTGCTTTAGGATTGGAGCCTTGGTAACTTGGTCCTTGAAGGCTTGGAATGCCTTCACACATTCATGAGACCATTCATATAGAACACCGTTTCTCATGATATCTGTGATAGGCGTCATTACCCTTGCAGATCGTTTCAAGAATTGTGGATAAAAGTAGACGAATCCCAAGAACCTCTGTATGTATTGTTTGCATTTGGGTTTTGGCCATTCCAGAATAGTATTGATCTTATCCAGAGCCATTTCAATTCCCTCCCACGATATGATACATCCAAGACATTCAACCATTGAGCCATGCCATCCACATTTGTCTGGTGCGATTGCAACAATGATTTCTTTTAGTCATCGGAGTACCTCCAGAACTACCTGGGTATGTTCTTCTGTTTCTGTGTTGATCAAGAAGTCATGCATGTAGATGAGGAGTCCTCTATTGAGTATATCTGTAAAGAATGTTTTCATGGCTTCTTGGAGTGTAGCTAGAGCATTCACAAGACCAAAGGGCATGACAGTATGTTCCTATAGGCCAAATCTCATACGGAATGCTGTCTTCCACTCGTCTCCTTCTTTGACTCAGATGAAGTGGAATCCAGCCTTCAGGTGGATCTGGGTAAAGACCCTAGCACTGTGTGTTCTATTGCGGAGTTCATTCATCAAAGGCAGCAGTCTTTGATTTATATGAGTGACATTACTGAATCCTCGATAGTCTACACACAATCGTAGGCCTCTGCCATGAGGCTTTGGAATGAAGAAGATAGGTGCTCCTGCTACTGACTAGTTTGGGCGGATCTTGCCCTGGTGTGGCATTTCTTTGATGCATTCCTTGAGTACGGATGACTCTTGTTCCGAAAGAGCGTAGATTGGTCCCCAAGGCGGTTCCTTTCTTGCTTGCATCAGCAAAAACGAAATTTACTTCATTAAATTTGTGTAGTTTGTTGTACCCACAAACTCTAAAAAATGAAATCCTGAAATATGGCATTGCTTTGAGATTGCAGAGTGTTCTGTGAGTTGTCGCGATGCTGTTTTCAAGCGTCACGACCAGTCTAGGCGCTGTTGCAAATGTAACAATGAGCACTTGATGAACGGTTCACACTGCGTTTGGCAATATCACAAAACATCTCTTGGCATTCTCCTACCTGGCCAAATTCAACTTGCGTTACCGATGATGATAGTATAAGCTCCATACATTCAATGACGCATGTAGTTCTTATTTTGAAGGACCCTGTTGGCGTATTTCGACGAATGATAGTTACCATTCTGCAGTGGGTACTGATATAGAATGTGTAGATACCGGATTGTTCGGTACCTTGCTGTTGTTCAACCATCACGGGAGGGTTAGGCATCATTGCAATTATGATTTCACCTGTTTGAGATCAGACTTCAGTTAACCATCAGTTCTATTACATTTGCTACTATTTTGATATATCGACGAAACCTAGAATGAAATAGCACACAAAGGTAATCCTAAAGCTAGTCACTGACACTGTTGCAAACCTCTAAGCAACACCTCATCCTCTACCATGGTGCGTCCGTCGACAAATCTCATTTTCACGATTCTGGTGATGTTGGTGATTTTGTTGCTGTTGCTATTGCTATCACTGCAGGGGACGGGCTTGCCGCTGCTGGCAATGGCAGACTCACCCTTAGGCAGACCAGCTGAGAATTACATGCTAGCCGCAGTGGCAGCAACAAAGCTGCAGAGAGGATGAAAAGGATTCGCGGGCTGCTCAATCAACACCTCAGGGTTGTAATCGAGGAAGTACCAATCAAAGCTGCGCTGTTCATTGTGTGGTTTTGACATTCCTGGGTCCGTACCAGTTGAATGGATCCTTCTGTGAAACATGCGGTGGATAATGTCCATCTTTGTGGCTTGAACCTTTGGCGAGGAAGAACGGAAATCCATATCAAGAGGATCAATCACATCAGTGCATCCATTCATAGTGACGTGATTGATGGGTCTTGTATCGCGCTTAGCTTGTGCTCCACATCTTGGACCACACTCTGGCGGAACCCTCAAATAGGCTGATATCCCGGCCAATAGACAATGGTGGATGGCGGTCGAGGTGAGGGCAAAGAATGTCTGGTTCATTTCCTCATGCAATGATCTATCTTTCATTCCCAGTTGTGGTATGCTAGAGAGGTAGGTCTGGTCAATAAGATTCACAATGTCAGTCGCTGCAAATCAAAACTTGCAGTCCTAAATTGATCATCAAGAGACTGATTGAACAAGATGCAAACTTTGAACTTACCTCAGGAACGTTCGTGTGGCATGTAAATCTGTCCTTGGCCAATAGCCAGCTTACCATTCACTGGATCTCTGTTGGCAACATTGTTTGCAATCCATAACCAGAGTCGATCCAGATGTTGCAGGTGTATAACATTGCATCACAGAAGCAAGTAATCTTTGCGAGAGCCAGATGCACAATGTCATCGATGACAACAATGATTGAGATATCTTATTTACCACTGAAATCTAGTCACGTGGAGGGATTGAGTTTCTCTGGGCTGGATCGATCATGGCAATTTCCTCAAACCACCAACTACGAATCTGGGCGGTCTTCTCCGCATTCTTGGCAAAGGAAAGCACAAACATCTCATAATTGATCGCTACTGGCTTCACACATGCCATGACCATCCCCGGACCACCTAAAGGAGTTGCCTGGTTGTTGTAATCTGTGCCAACTATGTGGCCTCTCAGGTCATGAACAAGGGGCTCATATCGCCTCAGCTTTCCAGCTTTCCATGCAACCAATTACTAACCGGCTTCGTTTGAATCCTTCCACTAGTAAATATGTACATTAGTGGGAGAATTCAGTCATTGGAACTTTCAATCAATTACCTTCTTGGATGCCTGTGGCGCAGGCTCTTGTTCATCCACCTCCTGCACGTCAATGTTGACCTCCCAACACCTAGGATATCGCAGTTGCGCCAAGATAGGAGTTAATTGAGTAACCACGACTTGCGTTCCAAGTGTTGACATGAAGGGATCTTTTAATGGCAGCTTGTCCATTGCTTTCCTGAACAGTTGCCGAAGAGACTTGTCATCCAATTTTGAATTGTCATCTCAACAATCACAGTAATTGTTGGGCATCGTGCTGAGATCATCTACAAAATCCTCATTGTTGATAGATGGTTAGTCTTTCCTGGCGCTGAAAGGTAGAAGAGGAGGAGAAGTGTGGCGGCTTCATGTCATCATTTAAAAAGGGGTTGGGTGATATATACAAAAAAATAAAAGCATTGACTTAAAGAACCGTGAATGAATGTATATTAAATGAATTACAGCATTGTGTAAAGGAAACTAAATATTGATATGATTAAAAGCATCGTCGTGATTGGTCATTCTATCCTGTAGATGATTCTAAGACCTTGGCTTCTCCAGCCACCCAGGCTACCAACTCTTTGCATGGACAGGAACTCGGAACAAACAATGGCACGTGAGAAGCATGCTGCAGGGTTAGTGTTTGCAACAGGTCCAGGTGACCCGCCAGCGGTCCAGGTTTGGACTGGAAAAACAGTTAGGTTCAGGTCCAGAACCGTCCCAAAACCTGACCCACAGCTTCATGGCAGTCCAAACCCGGCCTGGTACCTGTCAACCAGAGGGTTTCACTGACTTTGGCTAGACCTGTCGGGTCCAATCTACGGTTTGGCATTTTGGGTTGTTCTATATATGGTCGCATGCAGATATCCTGCAGTTAATCGTAATGGATTCAAGATGGTATAATATTGGACTTTTTGGATGTACCGGCCGCCTGTTTGATCAAAATATTTAGACACAGGCTCCCTGCCCCATCCTGAGAATGAGCGTCAATGGAGCGTCAACGATTTGAGGTCTTGCACCCTGGGTTATCGGAGCGGGCATTGGTTGCAGATAGTCATAATTGAGGTGTTGGCCTCCTTTATAGGCAGAAGCAGAAGCGACACGCTCCCTGCCTCATCTTCAAAATGACTGTCAAATGAGCGTCAACAATTTAAGGTCTCGCATCTTGGGTAATATAACTGGCACATGATTGCACACCTCCATTAAAGAAGAATTAGCAGCCTCTCTAGACAGATAAGCAAGCGACATTCCCGCGACAGCCTCCCAGACAGTAACACCTAATTTCATTTACAATGTCGCAACGAAGAGTTGAAGACCGTTTTAGCCTAGAAAAACTGTCAAAACATTGTATATACAGAATAACTGATGCATTGCGGGTTGATTACCAATGATGAAAGGCCAAAAATCTTTGACGCTCCATTGATGCCCATTTTCATAAAGGGTCACCGAGCGTGTCGGTGACCTTTTTCCCTGAAAAGGCGGCCAATACTTTGATTATATATAGGAACGACCATATCGCTTTTGAATTACCCGACTTACAAGACCAAGAATCGTTGACGCACTGTTGACGCTCAATTTCAGAATGGTTCAGGGAGCGTGAGTCTCGCTCCTTTGCCTATAAAGCCAGCCAATACCACATCTATGAATAATCTCAACCAATTGTCATGCAGATTACCAATGATACAAGACTGAAAACAGTTGACGCTCGGTTGACTCTCATTCTGCCATGGGATTATCCACAATATGCTATTATTTAATTTGGCCTGATATATCATCATTGGTGTTGTGGCAGCCTTTGTACCGTCTTCATGTACTTTCTCCTTCATCAATAGATTGTTCTTTAATAATACATATAAATATATCCTTTATAATATACATTAAAGTGTCCACTAATTGTACATAATAATACACTCAACAATCCCTTTTCATTCAATCAATGCTCATCTTCGCTGTCAGGGTCGCTCAATTGGCTACTGTCGTCTGCGAAATGGATGTCAGCGGCATTACCAAGCAGCAGATAGTGTACTAACCAGTGGATGTTCCATCATCAGTCAGCAAATCTGGATTAAAATCTTTATCACGCTTGTGATCCTTGGCGTATGCATCAAGATTTCAAAATTGAGCACTGACAAGAGGAGTATGTATATACATATATCCGGGTGGCACACCTTCGATTTTGGATATGTGAGCTGCCTCATTGTGACAAGGTGGAACAAGTGGCGTTTCACATAAATGCGGCGTCAGTTCTGGTGTAGTCTGTCTGAGTCGCTCGGGCGGAGGTGCACCCTTAACTTTGCGTCTCCACCATGTCTGGGGATTCTCATCACTAAATTTGTCCGTGAAGATCCCCAAGCTGACAACTTCATGATGTTCGATTTCGCAGACTGGGTGGATAAATGCCTTGGTCTACCCTGGAGGTTTCCCATTACGGGCAGCCGTGAATTGGTCACGCAGCTCTCGAAACACACCAGCTGTAGGTAATATAATATGTTGAATGCCGTCTACCTCGATTCGACTATACTCACATCCGATTCCATGCGGCTGCTTATGCTTGCTGCTTCCAGTTTCACGGACAATTTTTAACTGTGTGTCCAGGGTCATATTTCCGGTGGCTGCATTTGCAGCGTCGGGATGAGCAAAGTGGTATCTGAGTAGGAGTTTGGTCTCAGCGAGTGGGATATTGGATGAAGTGCCCGTTGTTCTGCTTGTTTCTGTTCCACTCTCACCTTACTGAGGTCTGTGTGGAGCCATGATTTGCTGCTGTGGAAGTGGAGAGATGATGATAACAAAATGAAACGGGAAGTCCTGAGGAAGAACATAAAGAAATGAAGTGGGAAGACCTGAGGAATATATAGTTAGCTTCAAGTCAGAATGGCATGCGTAACAGCCAACTTGCCTGTTCTACACAAGATGAATCCTGTTGTGCATAGCTGCCAATTGCATGGATTGCCAACCATCATGCGATTTGCACCAAGTCGGTCCGATGTTGTGTGGTTGTTTGCAGGGATGAATCACAGTGAACAACCGCCGAAATCTCGTTTTTGAGCGATGAAAACGGTACATTCTTTGTCGGAAAGGACGTCTGCTGATGTTTGTTTCAATAATCCCTGGGATCTTAAATGAAACAGAGGCTAAATATCATGTCATGATGTACGGTTAGCATTGCTATTCCCAATGCCTTGACGGTCAAAACGCAGATTATGCCTTGTTCAAGCCGATTAAGCGTACCAACCTCGACATAACAGACGCAGCTTGCCACTAATTGGTCGATATTGTACAACATCGAACATCTCGTCCATCAATAAAATTAACACATAATACAAAGGTCAATGATACCAAAAAGAACCTTTCGCCCCTACCAGCAGGCAAATACGGCAAATATACAAAGCGCTCCCCTCGACGATGTCATCAAGCAAATAATGGCAAGAGTGGCCAGAAGCATAACGAGTCTGAGCCCTTGGAGCAGTGCGCAGCATTCGATCCCTAAAGACTCTTGCAGCGGGGAAATGAAGAGAAACTCTCTTTTTAAGCAACAAAGATAGAGCGAAATGGATGGAGGATTATGCGGAAAGAATGACCGCTGTGGGAAGAACGCGAGTTGAAGATGCAGCGACAGCAATTCAACAGGTGCAGGATGATATGAGTAATGCTGAAAAGGCGGGATTGATGACCACCAAGGATGAAACAACAGTTGAGGAGATGTTGCACGTCATCGGAGATGGTCTGAGCGATGTTGCAAGTTCAGACGATGAGGATGATGGGGAAGAGAAGGATGATGATCAAGATGATCCTGCGGGGGGCAAGGTCACCGAAGATGATGAACCCGGCTGGGAGATGGGCACAACCTCTAAAACAGTACAGTATAACATGGAGTGTTTTCGGCAGACGCAGATGAAGCTTGACAAATTCACACAGCCAGGCTGGGGAGACGCAGCCGACTACTTCCGTGAGAGGGATGAGAAGTATGGGACAATCCATTCGAAGGTTCCGGTTGTCATTTAACCTCACAAGGCCGACCATGCAGTGTCATCTGTGCCGATAGCATTTGGTGTGCCTATAGAGACACTTGATAGCGTTCCTGGAAAATTGCAAATGCCACATGTGACTTCTCGACCAGGGAGTAGTCATATGTTGCTAGGTTCACCGAAATCTCAGACACTCAAACGTGTTCCGTCCCTCCTGCCCGCCGTGATGCCCGATTGGTCACCAATTCAGTAATCAAAGCATGATTAATCCATAAATTGAAACCCCTGCATATCACATCACGAGCTAATTACCATATAGAAATTGGATTTCGACGAAGACATGATAACGGCTGCTGCATCGCCGGAGGAATGAATAGGCCACTTGGCATTTGTGACGCTCTATCAATTTGAAACGCAATACCTGTATCTTTTTTGCTAGGTGTCAGCTATTACTTGATTTCAGTGACCAAATTGTGAGACATGATAATTTGTCAATGCATTTGCAAGAGTCGGATAGGCCATGCCAATGATCTAGACTGCAAATCTCATCAAATGACAACCAATGAGCGTGATATTGTCCTGGCCATTGCGGTTAAGTTTGACAATTAAAACTAAATTACACATCCAACACACTAACAAGATATAAGTCAGTGATGTCATACAAGTCATAGATGCAGCGGTCAATGCACAATACGAAGTGAAATGAATGCCGACTGTCATGCTGCACACGATCATGCATCCAACTGCATAACTCCCTGCACAGACCTGATGCACACGGTCGAGGTGATCAAAATTGCTTATGGTAGGTGATGGAAATCACAGAGACTGAGCTAGATGCGGAAAGGTGAGGAAATTGTGCTAAATATATCAAAAACTAGTGTACAGATTCATATGCAGTAAATTGTCGGCCGAACGCGCTGGAACGTGATAGGCCAACGTCAATTATCACTCAGATTACGTGTCTAGTGGTGGATCAGAAATTGACAGGCTTGGAAGCTTTTGGATTCAAATGTTTATACATAGAAATGATTTATTGACAGCCAATAACAACTATAAGCATTGTGTCATACAATTGTTGAGCATCCACTGACTGTAAGTATGTCACTAAGTTGAGCATCAACAGAGCATCAACTATTTTTGATCTTACATTTTCGGCAAACAAACGGCTGCATATTCACATCCTTCTAAAGTGATTGTATTTGCGAATTGTATAGGTACAATGGATAGAGACATGCTGGTGGACCCATCCTGGAAATGCATGTCAATGATGCGTCAACGATTCTTGGTCTTGTGAGTCTGATAATCAAAGTTTTGGTTGCCTTTACGGCCAAGAATGCTAGCGTTGACATAGCTACTATTGCCTAACAATGACCGTCAACAGAGCGCCAATCATTCTGGTTCTTGCATGTTGAGTAGTCATATAGCTATGCGATGATATTCAGCTATAATCGAAGTGTTGGCCGCCTTGATGGGTACAAATGGCAGTGACAATATCACTACTACCTCCTAGAAATGCGCGTCCACAGAGCGTTAACAATTTTTGGTCTTGCATCATGGAGACACAAAATGTTGTGCATTGGCTTTGACCCATATTCAATGTATCGGCCGCCTTTATGCGCCAAAATGCTAGTGATGATATCGCAAGCACCTCCTAGAAATGAACGTCAAGGGAGCGTCAACAATTTTTGGTTTTGCATCTTGGACGATCTAAGGGCCACGGAATGGCGTTGACCCATGATCAACTCAGCGGCTGCCTTTATGGCCAAAAATGCTAGTGACAATATCGCTACCACCTCCTAAAATTTAGTGTGAACGCAGTGTCAACAACTTTTGGTCTTGCATTATGGACACTGAACGTGCTGAGCATCGCCATTGGCCCAGGATCAATTCAGCCGCGGCCTCTATAGGCCAAAATGCCACTGTCAATATCACTACCACCTCCTGAGAATGAGCATCAACGGAGCGTCAATGATTGTTGGTCATGCATATTGAATAATATCAGGGCTATGGAACGACGTTGTCCCATAATCCACTTAGCTGGTGCCTCTATGGGCAAAAATGCTACTGACAATATCGCATCCGCCTTCTCCAATTGAGCGTCCACCGAGCGTCAACAATTTTTGTGGGGGCTCAATAAGCTACACAGCAATGAACTGAATCGCATTGTGACTGAATTGAGTCTTATGCAGTCAGTCTTTTCAATATGCCTTTGTATTTAACTTCATAAATTTGCATGCAATTTCTCACAGATCTGATTGTTTTGCTTGTAGCTGTGGAGTCAATATGTAAGAACCCAATGTATCCTGTACTGTATCGTTACCTTCCGCAGTCTTTCGAGCCGGATCGCACAGCTTTGTAATTCCTACCGCCATGTTGGATTCAAAATTGTTGAACACCTCATTGCTCACGGTTATAATCTTGTCCAAAATCAAACGTGTCTTAATTCCTGCTTTGAGCAACCTTACATCACAAATCATCTTCGATGCTTGGTGGGCTTCAACAAATGTGGACTCTAAGCGGCCAATTGCTTGGATTAATTCTAGACATGCGCCTTCGTGGTGATTCCAGTTACACTGCAGAATTGAGGAGACAGGAAGTCCTGGCATCATATATATTGTTTGTCATCAAGTTCTTCGCCATCCATCAGAACATGGGACCAGCTCAATGGGGAAACACTTGCTGGCAAAAGCTCACATCGCAAAGTTGAAAGAATTGAAAGTCAGAGGGTACTGAATTAACTAATTCGACGGTCGATGACACTGCTTTGGCCATTGTGAAGACGCAAGGAAATCGTGGAATCACAATGGTAAGTTCGCAGAGGAAGATCATATTTGACATCCAGGTTGATCCATATTGACCGAAATGAGAAACAAAATGTTCCAAACTAGTGGCTAAGGACTTTGAAACTTCCGAATTTCACCAGAACACATGCAATCGCTACCTCATGTGAGGATTCGTTTCGGCTCATATTCCATCGAATGCTACATCACATCTAAAGCTACAATGGTCATATAAGGGATTACAAGATGACCTAGTGCTGCCCTCCGCTATAACTCTTAGCAACATTTGCCGGAGGGAATATGCACAAAGCGTGGATGCAATTCAGAAGCAATTGCCATCACGAAATAGAATTAGTTTAGCTTTGGATGGATGGACATCACCAAAAAAAGTAGCCATACATCAGTCATTGCTTACTCTATGAATCGAAATTGGGCATTACGTGAAGTTCGACTTGCCTTCGATGAGGTTGATTGCCTGTTCCCTTCCCATATTGAGAGCTAATTAAGGATGATAGGTCAAGGGCAAAGATACTGGAGCAAGGCTTGCCGTGAATTTGAAGGACGTGCTTGCTCGTTTTGAGCTTACCGACGGCCGTCCCCTTCGTATTACAACTAATAATGCCACCTCAAATTACTCGATGACACGTGAGCTGCAATCAACACTCAAGGTCTCTGCAACCCAGTGGCCTGCTTTGAGTAACTACATACCATGCGGGGCGCACGTCATACAGCTGGCTTTAGGTGCATTCATGAGCAGTCTTGGTTTAACGGGCCACACCAAGTCTTGGGAAGCCCATGAGCACGATCAGCAATTTGGGGAGAATGAAAGCACAGCCAATGGGAAGAGTCAAAGACTTCGAAAAGAAGGCAACGGTAGAATCAATAAAGTGTCGGCCATGACACCAGGTTTACCAAAGATAATAAAGAAAGTGTGTATTTCATGATATTTTGAAAGACCTGAAATTGACCTTCATATAGCAAAGAATGCTTTCTGTATTGACTATGCTGACAGCTCATCATCGAAACGAATTCACTGACTGTCAAAAAGCGAAAGTTCGCATCGCGGTACTACTGCTAATGGATGTGAAGACACGGTGGAACTCAACACTGGAGCTACTGGGGCGTGCCTACCGATTATGGGAATTCACACGCGAATGGCTGCAAAATCTATCATACACTGATTACCAGCCACTTTTCACAACTCATGATGTGTGGACCATTGTGAAATATGTCATGGAAGTATTGAGACCATTTCGATATTGGACCCTGTGGATGTCAAAGAGGCATATAGTCACATTGCATCACCTTTTCACAGCGTACAATGACATATTCAATTATATGGACGGGGTGATGGGAGCTTTGGCTGGGAAGAAGATTCGATTAAAGGAACACTTGTTCTTCGCTGTGATGTTAACTCGACTGAAGCTGTCCAAATACTGCGCTGAAGTGACTGCAACGACGGGCATGCTTCTCATTTGTGAACTTATCCTCGGTCCTTTCCGGAAGTTGCGATCATTCAGAAAGTGGTACAAGGGAATGGATAATAATCCTGACGATGAAACATCCTGTACTACCCAATACCAGGAGGCCTTTCTGAAGTATGTCGAGAATGAACACTGTGCCAAACATCGACGTGTGCTGGGCAATACTCACGAAAGCTCAACGAGCTGCACTCTCATCCACTCTGGAACGGCTTCAAGATCCTGTCCATCACCCTTTGATCCATATGATTTGTCCAGGTATGATGAACAATACTTAATACTTAACAATGTGGCTGAGACGACACACAGACAAAGCAATGGCACAGCACATCGATCGACCGCTGCGATGCTCTATTTGAACTCTCCGCCTGAAGCACCAAAGACCTGTGGGCATATTGATCCAAATCTCAATGATTACCACTCCGACCCAATAGAGATTAGCAGCACATTTTGGTTACCGGACATAACCGGCTGGTGGCGCCAACAGGAGAAAATGAGCTCAAAGTACGCCAATCTTCCCAATGTGGCATGCGACATATTCCCTATCATACCAGATGGTGTTGCAGTGGAGGCCAGTTTTTCCCTTGGCCGAGATGAGATCGGCTGAAGGCAGTCAAAAACCACACGTGAGACCCTGTGCCAAAAAGTCATTGTAACGCGGTTCGCTCGATCCAATAATGCGATTTTGGCAGGTGCTGACCCAGAGTTGGATGCAAAGAACACAGATAACGACATGGAAATGAAGAAAGAGGCGAGAGAAAGGACAATGCACAGAATGGCCAAGGTTCACGACTTTGTGGAGATGTGGCAGGGCAGCCAAAACCTACATGCTACCCAGAAAGGAATCTCGCCCACACAACAGGCAGATGACTGCCGTGGGATACATTGCGGACACAGAAGAGATCGTCACAGCATCGTGGTCACTCTTTCAACATGATGGTGCCGCAGCATTTCAATTGTCAGGAAGATCTGCTTTACCACCACCATTGTCTGCAAAGAACCTCCCTGGAGGCCAAACTGAAATATGAAATGTCCACCAAATCCGAAGAATACACCGTCATCCAGTCCAATGTGATGAGGATAGCGCACGTGAAAGCATTTCGGCCGCTGAAGATTGGCTCAACTGGAATGGGGACTTAGATAATTCAGATGACAGCGAAGTCAATTGCACCGCTAATGTTGAATCTGATATAGAGCAAGACAATAGCATCGAGGAACCAGTATGCCCAAACGAGCGGAATGTGAGCGCTGCGCCAAATGTTCCCGGGTTGATTCGGCCCACACGGAAGTCAAGGAGGCAGGCTGAAAATGTGTTGATGACGGTCAATGTAATCGAAAAGAGGAGGAATATGGGAGTGAAGAAAATGTATGTCAGATTGCGTGAATGATTCACCAGCTTCTGTATGTATCTTGACCGAGAGTTTTGGATATAGATAAATTATGGGCGAATGGTGATCAGTAGCTTGTGAATATCGGTTGATCAATAGATATATAGCAGGCGCAATGAACCTTTTGACAAGATACATACATTTTATTCGTGTGAGAGCAAACAGTGCAATAATGTTACTGCGCTCAGCTTTGCCACAGGGCCAAGTCTCAATCTCTGAGAACGACTACCAAGAAGTTCAAATCGTGACGAAAACCATTATCGATGGCAGCGGATGTTGAATGGACAATACATTGAAATGAGCGTGAACGGAGCGTCAACGATTTGTGGTTTTGTAAGTACGGTAATTACACAGTGATTTGGTTGCTGTAATGCATAACCTATGTATTGGCAGCTTTCATAGGCAAAAGAGACAGCAACACGTTCATGGTGCAATTATGAAAATGAGTGTCAATGGAGCATCAACGATTTGTGGTTATGTAACTACAGTAATTACACACTGATTTAGTCGGTGTTGTGCATAACCTATGTATTGGCAGCTTTCATCGGCAAAAGAGACAGCAACACGGTCACCGTCCCATTCTGAGAATGAGTGTCAACAATTTGTGGTTTTGTAAGTACAGTAGTTTCACAGTGATTCAGTTGCTCTTATGCATAACCACTATATTGGCAGCTTTTAAAGGCAAATGAGACAGCACGACGGTCACCGCCCCATTCTGAGAACGAGCATCAATGGAGCGTCAACAATGTGTGGTTTAGTATGTACGGTAATTACACAGTGATTTTGTCGCTATTATGCATAACCAATGCATTGGCAGCGTTTATAGGCAAAGAGACAGCAACACGGTCACCGTCCCATTCTGAGAATGAGTATCAACGGAGTGTCAACAATTTGTGGTTTTGTAAGTACGGTAATTACACAGTGATTTAGTCGCTGTTATGCGTTACCAATGTATTGGCAGCTTGTATAGGCCAAAGAGACAGTAACACAGTCACCGCCCCATGATGAGAATGAATGTCTCCGGAGCATCAACGAGTTCCAGCTTCGCATCTTGGATAATTTATGGTCTGATTGGTTGCAGACATCAATTCATCAGATATTGGCTGCCTGTACTGTGAAAAACTACGGCGAGATGTTCGCTGCCGCGTCCTGAGAATGAACGTCAACATTGCGTCAGCGATTTTTCGCTTCACATCTTGGGTAATGTATATTCCCATTGGTTGCAGACATCGATTTATCAAATATTGGCAGCCTTTACAGGCAAAATCAACAGCGACATACTCACTGCCGCATCCTGAAAATGAGCGTCAACGGAGCGTCGACAGTTTTGGTTGTTGCATAGTTGGTAATCAAGGCATCCTGCTGATTGTCGCGTTCAGAATGGAATTATTGACCGCCGTGATACGCAGAAATACAATGTTACAAAGGTTATATACTGATTCCAAATTAATCGATATTGCAAGCTGCAAAGCATCCAAAAATATATCCTTGGTTGTTGCAAACGCGATTTTGAGAAGATGGTATTCACATACTCCAAAAGCAAGAGCCTTAATTGAATCTATCAATGGACCCACTGGGCGACCCTCTGACAACCCGCCCGATACAGGCGGGTTGGGAGTTTAGCATCGAACTGTACCCGAGTTGAAGGTTCGGGTACATTGACAAACTGGACCGCCAATTTGGCAACGGTTTGGGTTGGACCCATTCCCAGAGTTGAAGTCACTGTCTTGAACCGTTGCTAACACTATGCAGGGTTGTTGATTTACTTCCTTTGACAAACATCATTATCGCAATGAGCTAAAAATCATTCACATTTCACTAATCATTTGGGCTATCTTCTGCTGGGTAGAGATACCTAACTACCAATCACATGATACCCTTACTTGGAGTCTGAATCCCGCAACAATGTGTTACCCAAAGACAAACGTCTCAATGCTTAATCCCAATATCGTGAACTCCCAACACAGCCCATCATGCATGAACATGACCAATGTGATAATAAAATAAGCAAAACACCAAAAAGAGACTGAAAACCTCACCAAAAAACTGCAAATTATCACTCATCTGTCCACCCCTCAAAGTGGCAGAAAAATACCCACCCACAATGCAAATCCTTGAAAAACCATGCAGGCAGTGCTTTCCATCCTCCGAATGACTAATTTGCAGCTGGGCGGCTGCATGTACACCACCCATTGGCCACAGTGCAACCAGTGAGAGGATTGATATTGTGATTGTGCTCGTGTAGCGATGCCACATTGTCATCAGCAATCGAACTTTTCACCGGATCGGCAAAGAGACCAAGAGCATGATTTCGGATGACTTCAAGGTATAGCTGCTGTCTGATAATTCTCCTTTGAAGTGTCTTTTCGAACATTTGGAAGCTTGTCTTCTTTGTAGTGAAGCCCCTTTCATTTGGGTGCAGCATCTCAACAGCATGATCCAATTCCTCCCTGATATCATTAATCATATTCTCGGCTGGAGGTGGGAGGATATTTTCCAGAGGAATGTAGGTGCGGCCACTACTCATAGCTGGTTGGGCACCTGATGTGCCATCAGCTTGTTGGCCACAATGAATGGCAGAAAAAAGTGTTCGGTTGGTTAATTTCATTGCCGCCTTTGCCCATCCGGCTGCAGTATTGATATCAAAGATTGGGGTAACATTATGGGTGTGCGGACCACCATCTCGATTAGGCTCCTCCCGGAAGCCTCGATGTTCTCAGATGTTTCTTACTAAGGTTTAGCAGACTGGTGAGTGCAAGATTCGCAATTGGCAAAATGGACGTATTGATGTTTGATGACACTATCTGAAATATCAATTCATCATTCCCTCGCCAGTGCCATCATATGAGCTGAGTATTGTTTTCACCCACCCTCTTCCCAGCAGTGTCGGGATCCTCATAGGCCATGGTCATGCTCAATGGCTAGACAAAGGAATTGGTGGAAGCGTTTTGTTTTGTTTTGTTTTATTCATACTGTATGCACTCTAATTAGAGTATGACAGGACCCAATATTTCCTCTGCCTCCGTGCATGCCGGCTAGATGGCGGAGCTCCCCCCCCGCTACTCTTCATCCCCGCATTGGTGGAGGTGTCGCCATGCGCCTTCATCAGCGAAGACCGGTTACCCGAGATTTCTTCCTTGTCGTCTTTTGTATCCATACATCACCTGGACAGGAATAGGATGCATTGGGGGAATGAAATACACACAAACGTGCAAAAATCTCATCTTCGCATTCCGGGTTTTGTCGATGCTCTTCTTTCTTCAGCGAAGGCATCCCTCTGCAAACTCGTCCAGCGCTGTAATGAGTTTCTGAAGATCGAGGATAGTTTTGTCAGCCAAGTACAGTTGCCAATGCGGCCTAGTAGACATCAGGTCACTGATTCGAGCAACGTAACAATCGATTCGGACATCCCATTGCGTAGGGCCGGCACCTTTGCTATTGCTTATGTTCATGGACTGGACAGTGTTACTGACATGCTGCCACACTTCATTATGTTTCCGTTGGGTTGCGAAGTCACACTTCACCTGTGAAATCCCCATGGTTTCTGCTGCTTGTTAGCTGACTCCAACACCTCCGTCCGCAGCCCGGATTTTGACATCTTACGTCAGAATATGGATTATATTACCAATTGTGACGACTGATTTTGGCAACCAGAAGACATCAGATTATATCTTAGATTCCGATCGGTGGCCACTGTTTGAGTGGTGGATATCAAATGCTTGTTCCTCTCAACAAGTGTCAGGAGTGTTAAATATATCGTCAAGGGTGATGCGATGAGGTAGCAGATGTAAGGAGTGAGTGTCGAAGGTTCTGGAGATTTTCAGCAGGGTGGGTAGGCAACACAAATATATATCTGGGCTTGGAGGGGTTGACTTGATCCGGCGACATCATCTTGGCTGCTATTTGGCGACGAAACAATTTGCATCGCATCAAGTAAGTGCCCTGCTTTGTCTACTGAACACTTAAATTCATCACAGAGATAACTAAAAGCATGCTCTGCAGCCCTATCTCACTCGTGTGTCATTGAACAACTTCCGGCTCCCCACAATGACTTTGCTGGGTTGGTATCTGAGGGGAATGCATGGTTCATGTAATGTAGGAACTTAACAACAAGTGATAACCATAAATCAGGCAATGGGTGTAGAAGGGTCCTGTGAGGGTGCAAAAGAATCACCATGATGAGCTGAATGCAGATGCAGTATACTTTTGAGATCCAAGGGATGTCCAAAATGAGAGAGCAATTAACCTCTTTGCAAAAGTGTGAAGGAGGAAGAGAGCAATCCTGCAAGGGTGGTGGTACAAATGTTTGGAAAAAGTCAATCATGGCATTGCTTTTTCCGAGGACCAGCCAGATTGCAATGGCATTAGTAGCTAAAGAACAATCAACATGGTTTTATGGTTGTTGTGTAATTTCAATTGACTAACGAAACATGGATATTCGTCAACAGTGTCTTTACTGCTCGGAGGGGTACTCCTACATCCGCGCTTTCATGTTTTGCCTTTCTTGTTACAGGGATATTTTCGAGATCATACAGAAACACTCGATGATCCACATAGATTCTTGAACCGAAATCATGAACTTTCATTCAGATTTCCATCTTGGTTCTACATTCCGGATGGTTTCTCTGATTAGTTATATCTCGATTTCCCGACCTTCGCTTCACCTGATCCATGACAATTGTCAAGTCAAGTACGAATAAGATGTCTATCATCATTGGATCCGTAATCGTCTCAATTTCTCCATTCTGGATGGTCACTCCATATAAACAGGAACGCTTATTCCTGGTCGCTGACCAAACAACTATTCACTCATGCTCCAAGGCTTCATTCCTAGGGAAACGAGGTTTCAACAATATCAGACTATCATGGTATCTCAAGATATGCAGGGTCATATGAGATAAAAGTAATTGACCAATGATCAATATATCGGAGTCCTGTCGACCAAATGGACTTAAAGGAATGAAGCCTTGGTTCGATCACACTCTCTGTGTCTGGGCAGATAGGACTTGGGATTCATATGTTTTGGGTGACCTGGGATACTCTCTGTTCGATATACGGCAAAACTACTCAGTTGGTGATCACTGTATATCTGGCTCCAATAAAGCGTAGTCAAATTCAGTGTTCTGTCGTTGGCCACGATTGTTACAACGTTACGTACCCGGTGGGTATATGGAAGGGCACTCTCACCTGTGCTTGGTAACCCAAACCTAGTCATTGATAATTGGCTTGAGATAAGCTCGTATCCGTTTGAGATATTGCCATTAGCAATAGTGTCCCAAATGGAGCATATTTGGTTGATGACCTAGTTAATACTGTTCTGAGTTAGAACTCGACTATCAATCGTAGAAGAAAAAAATGATGAGGCAGTTACGTATGTGAACTCCGAAGCAGGCTTTCACAGTCTTAAGGTTGTTAAGAGTGTTGCTCATCTGATATATGGTCAGCAATACCGACATTGAGGAAGGACATTGATAACAATATCTACAACCAGATTTATCTAAGGATACCTATTGACCTTCCCTACCTGGATGTTACGGCTTGACTTGATTGGAGTGTATATTGGTTAGTTCTGCATCGAAGTTAATGACTATACTTCTCCTTTGAAGTCCGGAGTTGTATGTTCATCATTCAGTTCTATATCACGGATACATCTATCACCTCTTTATAGTGGGTGTTCCTCAGTACCCTCGTCAAAGCAAGTCATTGATTGGGAAGTGAGCAAGACGATAATTTGGAGTCAGAAAGAAGTCCGAGGACCTGCCCCCTAGCGTGGTGAAGGTTCAGAGGATACTTCAGGTTGGATACTCCTGTGATGGCACTACTCCTTCTGCTGTTTCTCTTAGACAAGTCAAAACTTGGAGTGGTTGCATTCTTGGACAGTCAGTCCTCAAATATAAGTGCCGGTTGTTGGGAGGTTGCGTTGGGATCCATTAGAAGTCCTATAGTCATCACGATTGTGTGGTGGTTGAGAGGATACACATTTCAGGCTCCCCTCAAGTCATGTACATCACCATACTGATAGCTTAGGACGATACTCATCAGTCGATACTCTGTATCGGGAACAGAGAGCTGGACAGTTTCCTTCTGCCCATTGTGCGTTAATCCTTACACGCATCCTGGGTGAAGTCTTAGTCACCTTTTTCTCTATCAGTCCAGAATTCATTAGGGGCTTTTATCGATCAGTACCTAGGGTGAATCTCCCGGTGTTACAATACATTACTCATCTCTATTGCGAACACAAAGAAAGAATACTATATGTATCAGCCGAACAAATGCCAGATGATGGATTTGCGATCAAGCAGGATAGTATTCTAATGCGATTAGTTGATGAAACGCATCATGACCCATTTCCTCAGCTGGCCAACAACCATGCCAGTGATACAGAAGCCAACACCAAAAATGCGTTTATCGATCCAGAGCAACCTCCAGTTCGGACACTGATTTCTGCCACTCCACACTGGGAGAACCAACTAACAGGGAAGACAATTGGTAACCAGTATTTCAATATCTTGGACGATGACCCGGATCTATGGTCACCATTTTCCTGCGAAGAGGAGTATTGATTGGCACACCAGTGCGTCGAGCACATTCTGAGAGGAGCTGTTATTTACGGGCATTTCGGGAACTGTATGATGCCAACTGTCAGAATCTCTACTTTGTCCCACACTGGAATCAAAAGGGTGACAGAAATATCCCAAGCAATGGGCATCGACTCTTCGACATCGGCCAAGGTGTGTTACAATTGTCTGGCCAATCCAAACAATGTTTGCAACTATCATTACACGTATTTCTTTTACCGCAATCCTGCAGAATGAGTTGAGTTCCTAATGCAACAGCTTGCATTCCGGTACCCTATGTCGTATGCTCCAGCAACAGAATTCAATGATGCTGGTAACGTAACTACTCTGAGGTTAAACCAAGAGACTCGTGGTGGAATGGACATGAACATTGGTTGAATTTCATTATATGTACAAGGATTTTGACCGCTTCGATAGCAATGACAGCCGCTTGGAGCTACGATTGTCTGTTTATTCAGCAGTTCAGACTAGACACATTTTACAAACTATTTGGGTGACAAGAAGGAAAGTCCAGGATATTTGAGTTTCAGAAACATCGTCTCAATGATTAGATTAAAACCTTTGAATCTTGAAGGCATGCTTGTTTCCCTTTTTTTCGTTCGGCCAAAAGATCATATTGATGTACATGGAATAACAACTGCCACGAAAGAACAACAAATCCACGATCGAGAGGCTTTAAGCATCGCCTTGGAGCGTATTTTTCCCTCTCTGGATATGTAATTCATCACTCGGAACCTTATGCTATGTGCGGACAGTTGGATGAGGCGATGATTTGGTGTCATCTGTGCACGCATGGCTGACTACTTCTGAAACTTTTGCTGCACTCGATCAAGCAGCCCCATTACCCAGTGTGCGAAGCACCGAAATGGTCTTTCGCAGTAGGGACTTCATCGTCATGGCAACTGAGAGACTATGGGCTAGACTTCCAAAAGATAATACTTGAAATTCAGTGAGATGAGACAAAAAGATGGGAAGATAGACAATATCCAGATGATTGAGCCGTTAAAACCTCAGATGGCATGTTCTGGAATATGAATGGTATCTCCACGACAACGAATATTGTACCCGATATCTTCCATACCGTCTATCATGGTATGCTTGAGCATTTGATGGACAGGGCAATATCTTTCCTCGAACAACATTCCAGGATGGACAGAATCCAACTTCTCTTGGCAATGATGCCTCCGTATCTTGACATCGCTCATTTCAACATGTCATCCAGCCAGGTGAGACAATGGAGTGGTAAGTAGATGAAAGCACTCGGGCGCGTGGTTGTCGCAGTTCTTGCAGCAACTCTTCTAAACTCTTTGGCAAGCTAAACAATTCCCTTCACCGCTGCCCCATTATCTATCCTGAACATAGCATATTTTCACCATGTAGTACACTACGGGTACCATACTGAAGCCACGATCGAGTACATGATGAAATATCTGGAAGAGTTTCATTGTCAGAAGGATGTTTTCAGTTGATTCTGCACCAGTAAATCTACAAAGATGGTCTCAGAAGCGTTGAAAGAGCAGCTGAGTTTCGATAAACAGGAGGAACGGGAGAGTGACCCCGCTTGGAACAATCTTTCTGCGGCTGCAAAGCGCTGTTTTGTTGAGGATGATAAAATGCAGATCGAGTCAGCCCATGCACAACATCTTATCAACAAATTGTATTTCCACTTTGTGATGATGCATCTTCTGAAACACATCCTTGACCATATCCACCAGCTTGGCAACGTCATACATGCAGCCTTTGAACTCCCAGCATGCGCGAAGATGGGTCATAGACAAGGGTACCGACAATTGAATCGTCATGTTGCTACCTTCCAGATTTCGCAATCGACAGCCTGAAACGAGGTGTTTCAGCATCTCGAGCTGAATGCACACACTGCAAAACAACCTCGCAATGATGCAATGCCACTAACCGAAGCACTTATCAACTGCATGATGTAAAACCTGGGAACTGAAATCAAGACCCTTGAGGACTTTGCCGAGCTGTGTGCGAAGCCAAAAGGGAAGCTACAGAATCACATTGCTTGGTGTTCTAACAGATTTGCCGACATCACAGACTCGGTCGACCATGATTAGCATATCAGTTGTCTCCAAGATGCAAAATACATTGGGTACAGCTCAGCAACGATTCCCTTCACCTATTGTTGGCGTGACGAGCAGGCAGTTCATATTGTTCATTGAACTGGGTCCACATGGTGGGGAAAGCCTTAGCAACCAATATATGATACAGTGCTTTTCAGGATGGGGACAACTCTGGATAGCCACTGTAAGTCAACTGCTGGACGCATTCCTGCACAGTTGAAGTGTCTTTTCGTCATCCAGGATGCTGAATAGAGCGTTAGAGGGCTACTTGCCTTGGTTCAGACATTTGCAGCAGGGCTGATACGTCAAACTGCTGGTATGTCGATTGTTGAGGTTAGACATCAATCTCCGATGCAACCTTTGCACGATGGAAGCTACTGTCATTCGCTTCATTTCAGCGTCGGAACCACTTATATCATCCCTATAGAAGCGAATCAAGGGGCTGTACACTTTCTTCCGCTGTCGCCGCGGCCAGATAGCACGCAGTGGTACTCCAGCAACCCACATGGCTCGAATGCTTTTGAATTAGTCTACATGTACAATATTTGATTCGATGCTTGAAGTAATCATTGCAGCGATATATAGATATCTGATGAGTGTTTACTCTGCATTTTTTTTATGGGAGTTGTGCAAGCTTGTGTATAATTGATGTCTCAAAGGATGAAATACTTAAGAATGTCCTTGAGATCAATGGAATGGTTCAAAAAACTGTTGATATGATTAATATCTAGAGGACCAATGTAAAAGATTCAAGTGCTGTAAATTAGCTTACATGACTAAACAAGTTTTTGAAATGTTGTAACAACGTGATCACATCATTGAACTCTTCGAAGCATAGTCGAAGATCGTAAATACATGTCTCGGATTATTTGCGCAGAATGTCAAGAAGAATTGGTTTGTGGGGTACAATTTCGGAAACCCATTTTGGTTTTTCTTGATAAATCACTACCATTTTCCTTAGGTTCCTTAATGTAGCCAGACAAACAATACAATGTTGGGCAAGATGATAGCTAGTATGATCAAGCAGTGACAAAAGAACAATGATCTATGCATCATATTCACTGTTGAGGGAAATTGATTGTGTGTATACATCCACAGAATCTTAGCTAATGCCTGCAGTCTTCTGAATCGATATCCATAAGAACCCAGTCATGTTTCACAGTGTGTTTGTGATTCCCATGTTGGTGCAGCGACACTCACAGGTGCACCGAATGCTCTCTCTGGACCATCAACACATTCCCAAACTGATTACAATTAATCTGATGGACATTGTGTATCCGTATTCAGAGGTCCTGGTTACTCCGAAGGCTGGCAGAAATGCACTCCTAGTCTCATTTTCACTACTGAACTTGATGCTTCCAAGTTTTCACTCCCATCCTCTGACACACTGCTGGAGGGTCCCAGTGACTGAAATACATTTTGCTGATGTTTGAGATACACTTGGAGGCCATTGTGATAGCAAAATCAATTTCTCACCGCCATTCAGTTTAGCAGGGGGAAGTAAATGGGGGGCTTAGAGATACACAAGGAAAACAGAGATGAACTGAGTTATAGGGTATAAGAAGTGTTCAGGATAATGGAGATAGAATGTGCCACAGGGTGTATATTTTGGGAGACCCCAGGGTAGATAGGCATTATCCCATTATGCAAAATACACACCATATCTTACCCAGCTCTTAGATCCATGCACCCTTTCCGAGTTTTCATAGCCCATGCACTCTTGGTCAGCTTTCATTGAGCCATGCACTTTGTGTAGTACCTTATACACTCTTGCTGAGCCTGCACAGATCGATGCAATTTGTGTGGTTTTTCATGGCCAGGTATCCATTCATATCCAGTCACTCTCTTCCCATCCTACTCGAGCCGGAACCACTACTTCTCACGAATTCCCTTGAGATATTCTGAGAGCTCCGCCATTTCACTTGACTGTGACTGTATATACTGAGAGATATACTTGCAGGCTGTGATCAAACTAGATTCGAGATGCACTTGGTGGCGAAGATTGATTGAACCCAGAGATGCATTTTGAGTTCATAATCATGTGACTTTGGAGATTCCCTTGGAAGTCAAGATTGAGTAAACATAGCGATACACTTGCAGGCTATAATCGAGAGAGTATGGAGTTGTACTTGTACGTCATGATCATGCAAACTTCGAGGCTAAGATCTAGTTTGTTTGGAGATGCACTTGGTGGCCATAATCAAGTGAGACTGGAGAAGTACAGTGAGGTGGTTGATCTTGAGCCAGTGTTTTGGGAGTGAGGCGCGACTGGAGTGCAGACTCTATTCATTGGTCAATTTGTAATTGTGGTAATGTATAGATTTGAGTACAATCTGGCCTGCCAAGAGATGAGAGACTGGCCTGGAGCCGGGGGCAACAGTCAATCTTGGGATGATGCATTACTCACTGTATGCAGTAGACAGCATATGCTGTACTAGGCGTCAACTCATGATCAGCGCATGGCGGGTTGGAGAGGGATGACTTAGACTCGGGTTTGTAGGTGATGGTACCATTGGGGACGAGAAACAGAGTGAACGGAGGTGAAGTGATATCACGATGTGAGACTAGTACTTGAGAGAATTTCGTTTGTCAGGTGGTTGACCATTCCCGATATGGCAGGTATGATTTCAGACCCAGTGGGTCATAACAATGATATGAGATCTTCCAAATCCAATCAGGCATGTCCTACTCCATATTTCGTATATCCCCTACTATCCTCTATATCATTCCCATCGTGATGCCCCATTTCTCTTTCTTGTCCACAACTCCACCAATATGATAGAACACAAACTTAAATCATCACTCTCTGTCTCTCCATATGATGATTGTGAGCTAACACCCAGTGCAACATACACCAAGTACTTCATACCCCAAGTACAGTATACACCCAGACAAGCATGTACAGAGTACAGCATACACCGAGTGCAGCATCTGCCATGTACCCCATACAACAAGTACAGCATACACTGTGTACTGCAGTACCAACCCGAGATTGTCCGTCTGCTGGTCATTCTCAACATTAGGAGTTAACCACTGAATGGAACATCGGCATCTGGCATGCCTCCCTGCAAGATCGACTGCCACCAGCCAGCTCTCCATGTGAGTTCACAGGAAAAGTCACCTGGTTGCATTCGTATGGGTAGAAGTAAACTAACAAATACACCAAGTCTCCACCCTCGGTGTGCCTCCCATGAACCTTCTCCATGTATCCCTCCAACCTGTGAGCAATCAGGGCCCCCTGGAGCATTGCGAAACTGGTTTGATGATGGCCTCGGAGTAAATATCTAAGCTCACTCAATCATGGCCTCCAAGTGTTTCTCCACAGTCGCTCGATTACTGCCTCCAAGTTTCCACAATTATGGCTTGTCCAAGTGCATCTCCAAACAGGTTCCATCATGGCCTTGGAGTGTATCTCGGAGTTCACTTGATGGTGATCATCAGGTGCACCTCGAATTGCTCTCAACCACCACCTGCAGCCAGTGTAGACATACCGTGTGTAGATGGGGAGCTATATAGATACATTGATAAATAGATACAAAGATACATAGATGTATAGATGAGAATACAAACTGAATACGTGAGTTTTAAAAATCAGTGAAGAATACGTTGTGGCTATGATTTCCTGGAGTACCAGCAGCATTCCCAAAAAAAAGTTGTTTTCCCAAACTGCTCTACAGTGATGGGACATGCTTCCAGACATGTCGCTGGCGATCCCAGGTGCGGCCACGGTTGTCATTTGCACTGTCAGAAGCTGCCAGAGGTGTCATCGGCACAGCCTGGTGCACCCAGGCCTGTTTTCGGTGGTCCCAGGTGCTACCTTGGTTGTCATCTGACCTGATTTGTCCACATAGATTTTTTGCCGGTGCTCCCAGGTTTACCAGAACACCTCTGCATCCGTCTTGTACACTGTGGGATTTGACCACCTTGCGATTCTGGTCTGATAACTCCCAGACACTTGCAGATGTTCCCAGTGGCAAAAATCCATTTCGCTGTTGTAGCTCCACCATTTCACAAAAACTGCATCATTTGAACATAGAGATGTACTCAAATGCCTTGATACTGGGAGTTTGGAGATACACTTGGAGGCAAAGATTGATTATACTGCGCAATGCGCTTGGAAGTTGTAATCACGCAACATTGGAGATGCACTTAGAGGCTATGATCCTGGGAACATGCAAGCTCTGATTGAGTGGGTTTGGAGATGCAGTTGGAGGCCATCATTGATCAAGGTTGGAGGAGTACTTCGAGGGAGTTGATGTAAAGGTAGCAGCTTCGGAGGAAGGGACAACCGGAGCTGAGACTCTATTGATTGGCAAACCCATTATTGTGCAAACATAGAATGCTGAGCATAACAAGTGCCGCAGAGAGATAAGAGACTGGCTGTGAGCAGGAGTCAGTGGATCTTGGGATGATGCTGTAATTGGTGTATGCAGTACTAGGTGCATGCAGTACTCAGTGTATGCAGTACTAGGCGTATGCAGTATTTGGTGCATGCTATGCTTGGCGTTGACACCTGATCATGGCATGGAGAGATAGAGTGGAATGACTTAACTTTATGTTCTCCGGTGATGGTAGAGTGGAAGACAAGTATGAGAGAGATGCGAGGTGATGATGGAAATTGTCATGGGAAACTAGAACAGAGGAGAATGTCATATGCGAGTCAATTTACCATCCCTGATAGGCCAGGTACAAGTCCTGACCTTGCACATACTATCACAACTGTGAGGTCTGCTAAATCCAATCAGGCAAGTCATACACCTGATTTCTCATATTTTCACATATCATTCTTATCTTGATCCCCAATCTCCCTATATCTTCCACATCACTACCATCATCGCCAAATACAAAGTCAAGTTATCCCTCTCTGTCTCTCCCTGCCATGAGCATGAGTTAACACTGTATACAGATTACACCGAGTACAGCATACACTGGGTACTGCATCCACCGATTACATCATACAACCTGCATAGCATCCATGCAAGATTGCCTGTCTTCACTTCATTCTCGCAATTACATGTTGGCTCCTGGATGTAGCTTCAACACCCGGCATGCCACCCAACACGATTGACTGCGACCAGCCACATTAGCAAAATTTATTTTTGTCTCTATGAGCCTCTAGGAGTATTTGCCAGGTGTTGGACAGGAATACCAGGCAGGTCAAATGCCAGAGTTGACTGGACCGATGCAGTGGCCTTCAGGTGCACCTGGGAGCACCTGGCAGTGTGAGTGACAGGCCTGATGGTGCCTACAATAAGCCTCACTGCATTTCAGAGCGCCAGCAACAAGCCTGGGAGCACAGACAACATGCCTGAGAGTGCTGGCGAAAAGCCTGGGAGCACGTCTAATCACAGCTGAGCATTCTGGGAAAATCAAAATCTTCTTTGAAAACACTGCTTGTACTGCTGGAAATCATAGCTTCAACCTATCGTTCAAAGATTCTTAAAACTCATATATTCAGTTTGTATTTTAATCGATGTATCTATGTATCTGTGAATCAATGAATCTATATAGCTACCCAACTACATATAGTATATCTCGACTGGCTGCAGGTGGTGCTTGACAGCAATTTGAGGAGTGCCAGATGATGATGATTGAGTGATCTGACAGATCCAGTTGGTGGCTGTGATCGAGAGAGTTCTGAAAGTCACTCAAGGCCATGATGGTGCGAATTTGGAGATACATAAAGAGGCCATGATCAAGCAAGAGTGTACATGAAATTGGAGGCCGTCTAAGGGTGGTGCGCCCGTTGCTGCTGAGACTCTATTTATAAGTTAGATAACTGCCAACTGTGGTAATATATTGGGATGACTTTACCTTCGAGATCTCATCCTGAGCTGGCTGGTGGCGGTAGATCTTGGTGGGAGGCACACCGGAAGCTGAAGCCAAATCCAGGGATCAACTTGTAATCCTGGGAATGAAGGGAAATCAGACACTCTTGAGTGGATGCTGTCCTCCATGTATGCTATACTCAGTGTGAACTCATGATCATACCATGGTGAGATACGGAGGGAAGATTCAGCTTGGTATTCCGTGATGATGGTAGAGTTGTAGGCGAGTAAGAGAGCATGGGGTCAAGATGGGAACAATTGGATTGATATGAGTGAATCTGAGAAACCAGGGGTACATGTTGGCTGATTAGGTTTAGACGACCGCATATCGTTGATTGTACCCACCAGATTGGAGGTTGTACCTGCTGTATAAGGAGTCATTCATTGACTTGCATATAAAATTCTCTCCAGTCCCACTTTCTGATGATCATTTCTGCAATCTCCTCTCATCACTCTCATTGTGATCGTCAACTCTACAATCACCAAAGAACATGATATTATGTTATCCCTCTCTCTCTCCATACCATGATCATCAGTTGACACCTAGTACAACATTCACCATGTACTGCATACACCGAGTACTGCTTCATATGATGATTGCTGTCCCTTGCTCCCAGCCAGGTTCACATTTCTCATCGCTTACTGGACCATGGTGTACTCTGCTCTGGACATTCCTAGTATTACGAGCTAACCAATGATTCGAGTAGCAGCTCCCATCACACCTCGCTTACCATATACCACCTCCAGATTGATCACCACCAAGTACTCCTCTTACATCGATGTCAGCCCCCTAGTGAATCTCCAAACTCACTTGATCATGGCCTCCAAATACATCCCTGAGTTCCCTCGATGTCAGCCTCCAAGTGCATATCTGTACTACCCAGACCACAGCCTGCAGGTGAACCTCAGAATTCACTTGATCTCGGCCTCCAAGTGCATCTACATACTCCCTTGTTCATGGCCTTCAAGTACATCTCTACGCTCACACTATCACCATGAGGTGAAACAGCGGATCTTGACGGCACGGATCCGAGCATCAATACCCTTCGACACATCACATGACATCGAAATGGAGATCATGAGAAAGAAATGTTCTGGCTCGAGCAGCTTGGGAAGAGGGTGAGAGAATATGCTAATATACTCAGTAGTGAGCAACCGCACAAATTGCATTGGTCGATCAAAGATCAGCGAGAGTGTAAGGGACCAAGAGCTGGGAAAGATAGAGTGTGTATTTTGTAAAATGGGAAAATGTCTATCTACCCTGTGGTCTCCCAAACAAATACCTCCAGTCCCTCAGACCCTCTCTATTATCCCTGTATTGCTGGATGCCCCCTGCCGGCTTCTCCCTGTCAAAAGGAATCGTGGTGGTGCTGTGGAATGGATTTTCCTGCCACAATGACCACAACGAGCATTTCTCAGTCCTCCCAACCGGCATCTCCAGGTGCTCTTCTGATTCTGCTCATATACTGTCTGCTGCCAGATGGACAGTCTGGATATAAATTGAGAGACATAGAGAGATAGTACATGCCATATTAAGATGTAGCAACACTTCTGACTGTAACAAAGATGAATATGATAGAGGAAATGCCTTGTGGTTATGGAACTCTGAAATCCTCTCTTGCAACAGTTTGGCACCAGGTTTCCAGCAGACCTTTGCAGGGATCTCAGCTGTGTTCGAAGTCACCCGCAGATCTCCACAGTTGTCTCATATGCTTCAAAAAGTGTGTATTCTACCAGTCAACTATCATAGCATCCTGAATCCGCCTTCTCAACAACAGGTGTTTCGAGGAGCACCCGAGAATGTTCTTGCATACTCTGAGAGAACTTCGCTTTGCTCCAGGATGGTCTGGGAGCATCTGAAAGTACTTAGGAGCACTGGTGAGGTCAACTGGGGTGTCAGGGAGGTTTGGGTGTGGCTTCTGAACCAATTTACATCTTGCTAATGCTGCTCTCCATGGGGGCTGAAAGGTAAAGTCACCTCACCTGATTCCCATGGTTTTGCATTGACTAACTGGTGAATCGAGTCTGAGCATCTGGGGTGCCTCCCATTGACCGCCCTCAAGTACTCCTCCAAATCTGAATCATTCAAGGAATCCGAGAGTATTGCCGAACTTGCTCCGTCACCGCGGTGGAGTGCATGTATAACTTCACCTCATCACTGTCTCCCAGGGTATCTCCAAACTTGCTACATTTCCACCGCCAGGTTCACCCAATCATGGCCTCCCAGTGCATCTCAATAGTTGTGCAATCCCAACCTGTAAGTTTGCACCATCATATTCTCCCAGTGTATTTTCAACATCAGCACAATTCATCTTTGTCTCTGGGAGCCTCTGGGAGTGTCTCGGAGTTGTCGGACCAGAATCTCAGAGTGGTTAAATCCCGGAGTGTGCTGGACTGATGCAGCGGCCTTCAGGAACACCTGGGAGCACCGGCGAAAAATCTGTCCGGACATGGGACGTCGGGTGACAACTAAGGGAGAACCTGAGTGTGCTGGCGACAAGTCTGGAGTACCGCCACCAAGCCCATGTGAACCTGGGAGTGCTGCCAACATGTCTGCATGCACCAATGACAAGCCTGAGTGCAGTGAGGTGAAGCCTGGATGTGCCCAAGACATGCCTGGGAGTGCGGGCAATGAGCCAGGGAGCATCTCGAATCACTGTAGAGCAATCTGGGAAAACATCTTCTTTGGAAACACTGAAGGTGGACCTGGAAATCATAGCTACTACTTGTTGTTCAACAATTTTTAAAACACATGTACTCAGTTTGTATTCTCATCTGTGTGTCTATATAGCTACTCATCTGCACATGGAATATCTGGACTGGCTGCAGCGGGCATTTGAGAGCAATTTGAGGTGCGCCTGAACATGACGATTGAGAGAACTGAAACATACACTGTGAGGCCATGACCCAGCCAGTTGGAGATGTACTTGGAGGCTGTGATTGACCAACATCGGAGATGCACTTGGAGGCAACGATCATGGAAGCTTTGAGTCTGTGATCTAGCGAGTTCGGAGATTCACTTGGATTCTGTGATCGAGTGGACTTAGAGATGCACTCCCAGGCTGTTATCATGTGAGTTTGGAGACGCACGTGGACGCCATGATTGAGTGAGTTTGGAGATGCACATGGAGGCCATGTTTGAGTGAGTAAAAAGACACACTTGGACACAGTGATTGAGTGAGCTTGGAGATCCACTTGGAGGCCATGATTGATCGAGATAGAAGGAGTACTTGGAGCCGGTCGATGGGAGATCCACCGGGTGCAGAGAATGTATTCATAAGTTTGTTAATTCGCAACCATGGTAATGTGATGAGGCATCTTCACCATTCATCAGCAAAAAGTGAAATTGGTTTCCTAAAATGGACCCCACGCACCGATCCTTCCCCACATTCTCCACCAATATTCCGAGCGACATATTTGCAATCTTCCACCATCCTTGGAAGCATTCAATAATGTGATCGCGTTGTCGCAACATCTCAAAACGTCTTTAGTCATTCATGCTAATTTATTGCACTTGTTTCTTTCATGTTGGTTCTCTAGATTTTGATTGTAAGTTCGACAGTTTTTTGAACTGTTCCATTGATTTCAAGAATATTGTTAACTATTTAATCCCTTGAGACATCGATTATACACAAGCTTGCACAGCTCACATTACAAAAAATAAGACACCCAGAGTAAACAATCATCAGATTTCTATAGCAACAAAGATTACTTCAAGCATCGAGTCGAATAATCTACATGTGAAACAAATTCAAAGCATCCATGTCTATTGTGTTGCTCAAGTACCACTGCGAGCCATCAGGCTGAGGTGTCAGCAGAAAAAGGTGTACAGCTCCTAGGATTGTACTTGTAGGGATGATATAAGTGGTTCTGCCGCTGAAACGAGGTTTATGAAGGTAGCTTCCATCGTGCGAGGGTTGCATCGGAGGTTGATTCCTCTCCTCGACAATCACCATACCAGCAGTCTGACGTATTGGCGCAGTTGCAAACATCTGAACCAAGGTGAGAAGCACTTTAATGCTCGATTCAGCATCCTCGAGTACGACATGACACTTCATCCATCCGGGAATGCATCCCACCGTCGACTTATAGTGGCTATCTGGACTCGCCCCATTCACAGAAGCACTGTATCATTTCTTGGTGGCTGATGCTTCCTCGACCTTATGGACCCAGTGCAACGAACCGAATGAACTGCTTGCTCGGTGCATTGACAAGACGTCACCGGTACTGCTTCTGAGTTGCAACAAATCAATTTTGCATCGTTCAGACGACTGAAACACTGATCGTGATCGACGTAGTCTGTGAAGTCGGCAAATCTCTTGAAACACCAAGCAATGTGATTCTGTAGCTCCCCCATGGGCATTGCACACAACTCAGGCAAGTCATCAAGGGTCTTGATTTCTGGTAGCGGGTTTTTCATCATTACCTTAATAGGCATTTTGGTTGGAGGCATATCATCATCGCTACATTGTTTTGCAGCATTTGCATTCAGCTCTGGACACTGACACACCTCCTTTGGGGCTTTTGTTTGCAAAATCTGGAAGGCGGCCTCATGCCATTTTGATTGTTGGTATGCTTGTTTCAGATCCATCATCGCTTTTTCTGGGAGTGCAAAGCTTACATTTAAGAGGTTTCCAAGCTGGCAGATATGGGCAGAGAAGTGGTTCAGGAAATGCATCTTCACAAAGTTGAAATCCGATTTGTTGACAAGATGTTGTCGAATTTCTGACTCGATCGGCGTTTTATCTTCATCAACGCGAGGGCGTTTTGCAGCCGCAGAAAGATTCGTTGAAGCAGGGTCAGTCTCCCGTTCTTCCTGTTTGTCCAAAGTAAGCTGCTTTTTCAAGGCTTCCGAGACCATCTTTGTGGATTAACTGATGTCAAATCGACTGAAAAGATCCTTGTGACAATGAAACTCCTCCAGATGATGCTCCATGTACTCGATGGTGGCCTCAGTACGGTACCAGTACTGTGCCATACGGTGAAAATACACTAAGTTCTTGACGCACAACTGGGCACCTGTGAAGGGAATCCATTGGCTCGCAGAAGGGTTTCAAAGAGTCGCCGCAAAACCTGGAACAATCACACACCTCTGTGCTTTCATTGCCTTACCACGCTGTAGCTTCACCTGGCTATATGGCTTGTTGAATTGAGTGAAGCCAGGATATGAAGGTATCATTGCCCAGAGCTGGTTGAATTCGTCGATCTTGGAATGTTGTTCGAGGAAGCACGTTACCCAGTCCATCAAATGCCTAGGCATACCGAAATAGACGGTATGAATAATATCGGGTACGATAATCGTGGTCGGAGAGATGCATTTCATAATCCAGATGACACATTCTGCGGTTCCAACCGCTGGATAGTCCAGATACTGGCTTGCTTGCCATCTCTCCATCTCATCTCCCGGAGTCACGAGTGTCATCTTTTGGAAGTATAGCCGATAGTCTCTCAATTACCATGACGATGAATTCCTTTCTCGAAATGATAATTTCAGTGCTTCCCACACAGGGCAATGGTGCTGCTTGATTGAATGCAAGTGAATGTTTTCGAAGCAGTCAGCCATCCATGCACAGAGAACAGGATAAACATGCCACATCCGACCGTCTGCACAAAGCAACAGCTTTCCAATGTTGCATAGTGTGTCGAGAGGACAAAGAATCAGGTCGAAGATCTTCCTGAGAACCTCTCGATTGTGGATTTGTTGTTCCTTCATGGCAGTTGTTTGACCATGTCCAATAAAGTTATTTTTTCTGAGGAACGCCAAGAAGGGCAACAAGGATGGTTGCATGATTCAAAGGCTTTTATCAAATCGTCAAGTCGATGTTTCCGGGACTCAAATATACCTGCCATTCCTTCTTGTCACCCAAATAGTTAGTAAGATGTGTCTGGTGTGAAGTGCCAAATAAACGGTCAATCGTAGCTCCATGTGGCCACCGTAGCCAATGAAATGGTCGAAATCATCATAGCTATAACCAAATTTTGGTAACATACCTGCCCATTCCACCACCAGTCGCTTGATTTCACCTCTGAGTAGGTACGTTCCTCAGCATCATTGAATTCCTTTGCTGGACCATACGACATAAGGTTCCTGAATGCAGGCTGTTGCATGAGGAACTCAATGCATTCAACAGGATTGCGGTGAGAGAAACGTCTGTAATCATCATTGCGATGATTATTTGGATCGTCCAAACGATTGTAACACACTTTGCAGGATTTCCAAGAGTCCATGCCCATGTCATGGGACATTTCGTACAACCTTTTGAATAATGTGTGGGACAAAGTGAAGTTGCTGATGGTTGCCATCATAGGATTCCTGAAAAGCTCGTTGATAGCAGCTCTGTTCAAGTTGTGCTTGACGCACCAGTCCGCTAATTGATACTCCTCCTCGCAAGAAAATGGTAAGCATAGATCAATTTCATCCTCACAGATATCGAAACACTCCTTACTAAAATACTTGCCGACTAGACGGTTTCCCAGGTGTGGAATACTGTAAACACGTGTCTGAACTGGAGGTTACTCTGGATCGATACATGCATTCATCCATTCGGCTTCGGTATCGCTGGACTCATTGTCAGAAGGGTGAAGAAGAATGTCGCGATGCGGTTCATGAACGAATGGAAGTTGAATACAATCGTGCTCGATTGCAAAACGATCGTCAGGCAGTGGTTTGGCTGATAAGTAGACTATTCTTTCTGTGTCGTCACGACGGAGGTGTGTGATGTAAGCGCCGAGGTGGTAGTACGTCTTCGAGCAGCAATGACGCTGTGGACAAAGATCCATGTGTTCTTAGCAAAATGAAATGTTGCAACAACGTTACGAAGCGTCTTGACGGTCTTGCGGCTACTCATACCATTTGAAGCTGGCTGTCCTCGGAAGAAGCTGCAGCTCAATGTACTTCATCCAAACCGGGGTCCTACCACTCTCATAGAATTTCTCTTATCCTCCTTCGTACGTTTGCCAAGTGTTAAATCGCCCTCTCAATTTAAACATCCCTTGGATCTCAAAAAGCATAACATATCTGCATCTATCTCGTCACAGCAATTGTTTTGCACCATCAAAAGACTCTCCTACGACCACGGCCTGATTTATGGTTGTCACTTGATGTTAAGTTTGAACCTTACATTAACCGTGCATTCTCCTTAGATACCAACCCAGCGACCTCATCATGGGGTACAAGAACTAGACCAAGGACAAACGAGTGAGACATGACTGGAGAGCATACTTTGAGTTGTCTTTGTGATGAACTTAAGCGTTCAGCCGACGAATCAGGGCGCTCAGATGATGCTAAGCAAATTGCCTCCTAGCTGAATTGCAGCCACAATGATGTCGCCGGATCAAGCAAACCCTCCATGGCCATATATATATTTGCTTTGCCTGCCCACCTTGCTTACAATCTCCAGAATCTTTGACACACCCTCCTCACCTCTGCTACCGCATCGCATCACCCTTGACAATATATTCAATACTCCCGACACTTGTATTGAGTAACAAGCATTCTATATCCACCTCTCAATCATTGACCACCGATGAGAACCTATAATGTAATGTGATGCCCTCTGATCGCCAGAATCAGTCGTTGCAGATGATATTACAATTCAGATGCCGACTCTACAAGTCCGAGTCTAGGTCGAGAACGCCGGTGTTGGAGTCAGCCATTGGGCATCAGAAACCATGGGGATTTGGCAGGATGAGGGTAGCTTGACAACACACTGGATAGATATTACAGTGCGGGAGCGTGTCTGGGAGATTGCCCACTCCATGAGCATCATCAACAAGCAAGGAGCTGGCCCTGACCAGTGAGATCTCCTAATCGATCATTGCGTTACTCGAATCAGTGATCTGGAGTCGAAAAGGCCGCTTGGGAAATGGTACATGGCAGCCAAGACAAACCTCGATGGTCAGCAACCCAAGGCAGCATTGGACGAGTGTGTGGAGGTTGGCATTTGCCGACGGTAGTATATGATCGAAGAAACCCGGACTACGATCAAGAAACTCATGCACGTTGGTATGGATTCAATCGCCCTGATGCTTCTTTTGCTCTTCGTGATGATGTGTAGATCCAGAGGACGACAAGGAAGAGACCTCGGGTCACAGATCTTCCCCGAGAACGGTGCATTGCAATGCGTCGACCAACTTCCTTGTCGGGCCATTAGGCTGTACCATCTCCTATGTGGATCCCGACATTGCTGGGAAGAGGGTGGGTGAGAACACTACTCGGCTATTCTCATCGCACTGGCCTGGGGATGATGAATTCATACTTGCGATAGTTACATCAATTGTCAGTACGACCGTATTGGCAATCGTGAATGCTGCGATCGCCGGTCTGCCAGGCCCTAGCCGGAAAATCTGAGAGCTTGTGCGCTGCCTGGAGGAGCCTAATGGAGATGCTGGTATGTACGCCCGTGATGGTACCCCAATCTTCAATATCAATACTGCTGCCAGATAGGTGAAGGTGGCAATGAAATTAAGCGACCCAATGCTTTTTTGCGTCGTGTATCGTGGCCAAGATGCCAACGGCACAGCTGGTTCCAAGACACCGATGCGTGATGGTTGCAGTTACCTGCCTCTGGATGAGGTCCTCCCACCACCAGCCGAGGATATGATCGACAATATCGGGGAGGAATCTCACGATGATGGTTAGTCGCGGCGCCCAAACCCAGGAAGCGTCCCGACAATGAAAACAAGCTTCCAATTGTTTGAACTGAAGCTTCCACAGAGGATCATCAGACTGCAGCGATACCTTGAAGTCATCCGAAACTGTGCTCTTGGTCTCTTTGCCAATAACTAGCACAGCATTGTTGGTGATGAGGATTTGGCTTGGCTACGTGAGCACCATTACATTGTGAATCCTCCAGCTGCAGGCTCTTTGGCCAATAGGAAGCATACAAGCAGCTGCCCAGCTGCAAACCAGTCGTTTTGAAGATGGAATGCACTGGCTGCACAGTTGTTCAATGATTCGCGTTGTGGGCGGGTATTTTTCTGCCACTTTGGAGGGTGCACACATGGGTGAAAATTTGGAGTTTTTTGGAGAGGTTTTGGATCTCTTTTTGGTGGTTTGTATATGTTGTTATTACATTATTCATATTCATGCCTGAAGGGCTGTGTTGAGAGTTCACGATGTTGGGATTAATGGTTGAGAAGTGTCTTTTTGGGGAAGGCATAGTGGCAGCGATAGTACTCTGTGTATCGCTATCATGTAATCTGTAGTGCGGTATGTTCACCCACCAGAAGTTAGCCTGAATGATTAGCAAAATGCAAATGCTTTTTAGCTTGTTGCCATAAAAATTTTTGTTAAAGGCGGCCAATCAACGACCCTGCGGCATCCTTGTCACCTGCCATTCTTAGTTCCGAGTTCCTGTCTATTCAAGGAGATGGAAGTGTGGGTTGCGGGTCAAGCCAAGATCCATGAATCGTCAACAGGATAACAAGACGCATCACGACGATGATTTTCAACATATGAACACTTTCTTTCCTTCACACACCGCTTTAATTCATTTACTCTACATCCATTGACATTTCCTTTAGTCACTCTTTTAGTTTTTCGTACTTATTACTCGCCACCTTTTTCAATCATGACAACAAGGCGCTGCACTTCTCCTCCTCCTCTTGCTTCCAGCACCAGGAGAAGAAGATGATCTATCCACAACAACGATCCCGATGATGATCTCAGCACGATATGCAACAATTTCAATGATCATCATGATGACAATTCAAAATCCCATGACAAGCCTCTTCGGCGACCATCGAGGCAAGCAATGAGTAAGCGGCCATTAAAAGATTCCTTCACGTCAACACTTGGAAAACGAGTCGCGGCAACTCAATCAACTCCTATGTGGGCGCAACCCATACATCCTGAACATTGGGAGGTTTATAATGTCCCGGAGGAGAAGAATGATTTCGAGCCTGTACCACTGGTATCCAAGAAGGTATCCGATTCAGCGTTTGAATGATTGAATCCACCCACTAATCTATATATTTACAAGATGAAAGATTCAAATGAAGCTGGTGAGTAATTGGTTGCATGGAAAGCTGGAAATGTGTGGCAATATGGACTCTTTGTTGACGACGTGACAGGCCTCATCGTCATCGCAGATGACAATGCCCAGACAATCCTCTCAGGCGTTCCAGAGATGGTCATGGCACGTGTGAAGCCTATTGCTCTCAATTATGCGATGATTGCGAAACCCTTTGCCATGAATGGGGTGAAGGCCGCCCGGATTCGTAGCCGGTGGTATGAAGAATTTTCCAGGATTGCTCCAGCCCAGAGCAACTTAGACCCTCCAGGTGCCTACATTTCAGTGGTAAATGAATCATCTCAATGATTGTTTTCATCGCTGACATTGTGCATCAGGTTGTTGCCAAGATTTCTTGCTGCCATGCAGCAATGGTATACCGCTGCAAGACCTCAACCAACTCCATTTATGGAGTTCGAACACATTAACCTACAGAGACCCCGACAATGGTAGCCTGGCTATTGGTCAAGGAAAGGTTTCCATGCCCCACAAACGTTCGTGAGGTAAGTTCAAAGTTCCCTTGTTGATCATTCGTTGTCCTGACAATCAATTTAGGAGTGCAAGGTTCATGTTGCAGCGACCGAAATTGTGGATCTTATTCACCAGACATACTTCCATGGCATATGACAAATGGGAATGAAAGATAGATCATCGATCAATGAAATAAACCCAACATTCATTGCCCTCACAGTAACAGCCATTCGCCAGTGTCTGTCGGGTTCGAAAACAGCCGAGTTTACGGTCCCACCACATTTTGGTCAAGCAGGTGGAGCACAAAGTAAGTACAATAAACGAAACATTGATCACTCGGGCAATAATGCATGCACAGATGTATTGTGTCGTCTCGACGCGGATTTTTGTTCCTCCTCGCCAGAGGTTGAAACCAGAAAGATACACATTCTCCACAACATGATCTGCCGAAGGATCCACTCAACTGGTACGGACCGAGCAATGGCACAACCTAGCAACAATAGGAGCAGCATTGATGAGTACTTCCTTGATTATGTCGTGGAGGAGCTGATAGAGCGGCCCGACAATTCTTTCAAGCGTCTCAGTGGCTGTGTTGCTGTTACTGAAGCCAGTAGGCAATTCTCACCTGTTTTCCCTATGGGTGGGTCTGCCATCGCCAGCAGCAGCCAGCCCGTCCCCTGCACCAACAGCAACCACAACAGCAACATCATCAACACAATGACCAGCATTGAGAATACGGGATTAGTCGGTGGAAGTACCATTGTTGAGGGTGCAATGTCACTTGGATGTTAGGAATGGTGTCAGTGATGGGAGTTAGGATTTCCTTTGTGTGCTAATATTTTCTAGATTTCGTCGATATATCATACATCTGCAAACAACATCTCCATCCACGCAGCATGGCGGGGTCAGTGAGGACTCGCTCCATCAGAGCCATCAGAGACACCATGGTGGCAGATGACTCCACACCCGGTGCCAATACCACCCGTCACATTGCATACCGCCCTCAAAGTGCTCCCAGACTCATCAAGAGCATTCTCACGTGCTCCTGAACGCACCTGCAGTGATGGAGGTGCATTCAGGACACTACGAGATTTGACTATTAGGATAGTCACATTTCGGAGCAGTTGGGACTGCTGCACAGCTCTGTGGGGGACTTGTTGCCGTATTCTCGAAGCAGTGGTTCTTAGGGTTCCATAAGCAGAAGGCATTTCGTCCATCGCATTAGTCTTTGTTACAGTCGCAAGATTCGCTCCCTCCAAATATGGGATGCATTATGTTAGTATCTGTATATATATACATACAGTCAATCTGGCCACAGATGGTAGTCGAGCATAATCAGAGGAGGATCTGGAGACGCCCATTGAGAGCACAGAGAGATGCACCACTTGGAAAGTGAGAAGATATGATACTACCCGGCCATGGGAATCCACGCCATTGCGTGGATCCAGACGAGATAAAAATGAGATGATGTCTATCTACCCCGGGGTGTCCCAAATATGTACTGCCTGTCGGTCAGTCCACCTCCGTTACACCTGTATCTCCATACACCCGCCATCGCTGATCAAGAATGTACATGGAGGCTGTGATCGAGCGTGTTGAGAGATGCACCTGGAGGCCAAGATGGAGTGAACTCAGAGATGCACTTGGAGGCCAGGATCGAGTGAACTCAGAGATACACTCCGAGGTCGTGATCGAGCGAGTTTGGAGATGCACTTTGAGGCCGAGATTGAGTGATAACAGAGATGCACATGAAGGCCGCGACAGAGCTAGTTTGAAGATGCGCTGGGAGGCCGTGATCGAGCGAGTCTGGAGATTCACTTTGAGGCCGTGGTCAAGCGTGGTTGGAGATGCAATTGGAGACTGATATTGAGTGAACTCAGAGATGCACTGGGAGGTTGTGATTGAGCGAGTTTGGAGATGCTCTTGCAGGCTATGATTGAGCGAGATTGAATGAGTACTTGGAAGCGGTCGATTTGGAGGGAGGCGTGATGGCAGCTGAGACTCTATTCATTGGTTAACTGGTAATTGTGGACATGTAGAGAGTTGAGTACAACAACATCCGCCAGGTAATGGGATACAAGCTGGGAGCGGGAGACTTCCTGGGAGCAGGAGACTGTCGATCTTGGGATGATGCTGTACTTGATGTATGCTGTACTCGGTGTTAAGTCATGATCATTGCATGAAGAGATGGAGAGGGAAGACTTAACTTCGTGTTCTTAGGTGATGGTAGAGTTGAGCACAAGAAAGAGAGAGATCCGAGGACATGAGGGAAATCATCATGAGGGGCTGGGACTCAAAGCAATTTCGTGTGCGAGTCAATTTACCATCCCCAATACGGCAGGTACAAGTCCCGATCCGCCGGGTAATAACACCGATACGAGGTCTTGTAAATCTAATCAGGCAACTAGTACTGCTCATTGCTCAGGTCCGCTCGGATCCTCCATATCGTTCTCATCTTCATCCCCCATCTCTCTCTTTCTCGTCCACAACTCTACCATCATTGCAAGAACACAAAGATAAGTTATCCATTGCTATCTCTCCACGTCATCATCCTGATTTAACACCAATTGCAGCATATGCCGATTGCAGCACACACAAAGTATAGCATACATATACAAGTGTCCGGCATCCCTTCATAGTCTCAATTTCGAATTGACCTGTGAATGTAGTTTCAGCTTCCGGCGTTCCTCCCTACCGATCGACAGCCACCAGCCAGTTCCCAATAACACCTACAAGCATAAAGTCACCTCATCACGTTCCCACAGTTGCAAGTTAACTAACCGATGAATACAGTCTCAGCAGCTGGCGCGCCTCCCATCGAGCACCTCTAGATCGAGTACTCCTCTAATCTGCCTCATAGCCTGCTGCAAGTGCATCTCTAAGCTCGCTCGATCACAGGTCGGAGTGCATCTATGAGTTCACTCGATCTCAGCCTCCAAGTGCATGTCCAAACTCGTTTGATCACTGCCTCCCAGTGCATCTCTGAGTTCACTCAATCTCAGTCTCCAATTGCATGTTCAAACTCGCTCAATTACGGCCTCAAAGTGCATCTCCACACTTGCTCAATCACGGCCTCAATGTGCATCTCCAAACTTGCTCAATCACAGCCTCTCAGCGCATCTCTGAATTGACTCACTCTGGGTCTCCAATTGCATCTCCAAACTCGCTCGATCGCAGCCTCACAGTGCATCTCCAGACTCTCTCTATAACTGCCTCCAAGTTGATCTCTGATTTCACTTGATCTCGGCCTCCAAGTGCATCTCCAAACTCGCTCAATCATGGCCTGGGGGTGTATATCTGAGTTCACTCGAACGTCATCTTCAGGCATACCCCAAATTGCTGACAATCACCGCGTGCTGCTATTCTAGATATACCATGTGTAGATAGGTAGCTTTATAGATACATACATCCATAGATGGGAATGCAAACTGAATGCATAAGGTTTGAAAGTCGTTGAACGATAAGTAGTAGCTATGATTTCTACGGGCACCAGCATCATTCCCAAAGAAGATGTTTATCCCAGACTGCTCTACAGTGATTCAACTTTCTCGCAGGTGCTCCCACGTGCACCTAAAGGCCACTACATCAGTCCAGTAAACTCGGACCCATCACCTGGGTGACAGGAAGGGTGTTATGCTCGGTCAGAGGGTACGAGGTTCTATCAGAGCCGTCAGAGACGTCCGGAACACCTGGCTGTCTCTGACGGAAACTAGAGTTGTTGCTGATGTAATCGTATTAAATGTAATAGAATTGATGGTTTACTGAAGTCTGATCTCAAACTCGTGAAATCATAATCACGATGATGCATATCCCTCCTTTGCCAGTTAAACTGCAAGGTACTGAATATCTTGTATCAACAAATTGAATATCATGAACCACTTCTGCATGGTAACTATCATTCGTCAAATAAAGCCATGAGGGTCTTCAATATCAAGAACTACACACTTCCTCAAACGTATGGAGCGCTTACTTTCATGATTGCGAGGACTGATCGAATTGGGTGATGTAGGAGTATGGCGCGAAATGATATGTGACATCGCCAAAGGCAGTGTTAACCGTTCGTCAAGTGCTCATGGTCACATTTGCAACAGTGGGTACACTGGTCGTGAGGCTTGAAAACAGCATCGCGACGACTCAATGAACACTGTGGAATACTAAAGCAATGCCATATTTCAGGGAATCCTCGATTTCATTCTTTTGAGTTTGTGGGTACAATAAACTAAACAAATTTAATGAAGGAGATTTAGTTTTTGCTGATGTTGAACAGTCATGGAGAGCTGGCTGGTAGCGGTCGATCTTGTAGGGAGGCATTCCGGAAGCTGGAGCCACATTCAGGTGTCAATTTGAAAACATGTGAATGAACGGAAGTCAGAAAATCTTCCATGGATGCTGTACTCAGTGTATGCTGTACTCGGTGTATGCTGTACTCGCTGTATGCTGTACTCGCTGTATGCTGTACTCGGTATATGCTGTACTTGGTGCAAACTGTACTCGGTGTACAGTGTACTTGGTGTAGGCTGTACTCAGTCTATTTTGTACTCGGTGTATGCTGTACTCCGTGTATGTTGTACTGGAAGTACACAGTACTCGGTGAATGCTGTACTCGGTGTATTCTGTGCTTGGTGTATGCTGTACTCAGTGTATACTGCTCTCAGTGTATGCTGTAATTAGTATTGACTCATGATCATGGCATTCAGAGATAAAGAGGGATGACGAAACATTGTGTTTGGCGATGATGGCCGTGTTGTGGAGTACAAAGCGAGAGGGGTGATGAAGTTGCAAAAGATACTGATGATACAAGCAGATATCAGAAATCAGGTGAACAACATGCCTGAGTAGGTTTAGAAGTCCTTGAATCAGTGTTACTACCTGCCAGATCTGGACTAGTACCTGTCATATCGAGGATGGTAAAATCACATTGCGCACAAAATTCTTTTAAGTCGCAGTTTCTCATCATGATTTCCCCCAATACCTCTCAACTCTCTCTTTCTCATCCTCATTTCTGCCAACACATTAGAACACAAAATTAACTCATCCCTCTCGATCACACCATGCCATGATCATCAGTCAACACCTAGTACAGTAGACATTCAGTACAGCATACATCAACTACAGCATACATCAACTACAGCATTCAGCAACTACAGCATACATCAACTACAGCATACATCAACTACAGCATACATCAACTACAGCGTACATCGAATACAGCATACATGGAGTAAAGTGTACACCGAGTACCGCATTGTCCCATGATCAAGTGTCCCCCACCCACAGCCAGTCTCTCATCTCTCGGTGGACCTTGTTGTACTCAACTCTCTACATTCTCACAATTACCATATAACCAATAAATAGTATCTCAGCTCCCATCGTGACTCCATCCCAATCTACAGCTCCCAGATTGAGCTCCTCCAAGTCACCCTCCAATCTTCATTGATCATGGCCATCAAGTGTATCTAAAATCTTGCTCCATCACGGACTGGGAGGGGATTCCTAAGTTCACTCGATCACAGCGTAGAAGTGAATCTCTGAACTCCCTTGACATAGGCATCCATGTTTGCACAATCGTGGCCCTCAAGTGCATCTCTGAACCCACTCAATCGCGGCTATGGAGTGCATCTCTAAGTTCACTCAATCATGGCCTCCTTGTGTATCTCGAAAGTGGCTCCACCAAGGCCTCCACCTTAGAATGATTATAGCGGCCTAGTGGATCACCAAACTCCCTCGATCGCAGTATGGTGCATGGGTGGAACTATTATGCAGACAGCCCATTCCCAACACTCCGCCTCACCTCTCATGGCATCGAAGGGAAGTTCATGCAAGAAAGTAGTTCCGGCTCAAGGAGCAGATGAAGAGCATCAGCAATAAAGCGAAATTGGTTTCCAAAAATGGACCCCAAGTGCCGATCCTTCTCCCCATTCACCCCAAATAATCTGAGTGACTTCTTTGCAATCTTCTATTATGCTTGAAGGCATTCCATGGTGTGATTGCATCGTCATGACATTTCAAAACCTTGTTAAGTCATTTAAGTGAATATACTGCACTGGTGTCTTGCACATTGGTCCTCAGGATTTTGATCGTTTTGACGGTTTTTGGAACTGTTCCATTTATTTCAAGAATATTCTTAACTATTCAATCCCTTGAGACATCAATTGTATACAAGCTTGCACAACTCCCATAACAAAAATTAAGACACCCAGAGTAAACATTCATCAGGAATCTATAAATTGCTGGAATGATTACTTCCAGCATCGAATCAAATAATCTACTTGTAAAACAAAATGCAACCATTCAACTCCATGGTGTTGCTCAAGTACCACCGTGTACTATCTGGCTGTGGCATCAGGGGAAGACGATGTACAGCCCCTTGAATCATGCTTATGTATCCGATACAAGTGCTTCCGACACTGCAAAGAGGCTTAGGATAGTAACTTCCATTGTGCAATGTTGCCAACTGAGGTTGATGTCTCTCCTCGAGTATCACCATAACAGCGGTCTGACAGATTGGCTTTGCTACAAATGTCTGAACCGAGGTGAGCAGCGATTTCACACTCAATTCGGCATCTTCAACAATGACATCAACCTTCAACCATGTGCCAAGGCAACCTCCAGCCGACATAAAATGGCTATCTGGACTCTTCCCCATCCAGACATGCATTGATTCATCTCTTGGTGGCATATGCTTTCTCCACCTTGTGGACCCAGTACAAGGAACCATATGAACTGCCCGCTCATTGCATTCAAAAGACCTCACCTCACTTGCCACTGTGTTGTACTGAATGTATTGTGCATCATTGAGACGACTGAAATACTGATGGTGATCAATATAGTCTGTGAAGTTGGCAAATCTCTTGAAACACCAAGCAATGTGATTCTGTATCTCCCCTTTTGGCATCGCACGCCACTCGGCCAAGTCATCAAGGGTCTTGATTTCTGGTTGCGGGTTTTTATGATTCACTTGATAAACACCGTAGTTAGAGGCATTTGATAGTTACGACGTTGATTTGCGGTGTTTGCATTCAGCTCTTGATCCTGGAACACCTCCTTTTGGGTTCTAGTTTGCAAAATATGGCAGGCAGCCTCATGACAATTCGATTGGTGGTATGCTTGTACAAGATCCATCATCAATCTCTCAAGGAGCTCAGAGTGTGCATTTAAGAAGTTGCCAAGCTGGCAGATATGGTCTGCAAAGTGGTTCTGGAGATGCATCGTCACAAGGTTAGAACCCAATTCATCGGCATGATGTTGTGTAATGTCTGACTCAATCCGTGTGGTATCTTCATCAATGCAACGACTTTTAGCAGCTACTGAAGGAATGTTCCATGCCTGGTGACTTCCATATTCCTCCTGTTTGTCCAAAGTAAGGTGCTTTTTAAAAGCTTAGGAGACCTTCTTTGTAGATTTACTGGCGCGGAATTGACTGCAAACATCCTTGTGACAATGAAACTCCTCTAGATAACTCTCCATGTACTCAATTGTGGCTTCAGTATGGTACCAGTACTTTACCTTAACGTAAAAATACACTAAGATTTTGACTGTAATTGCAATGTCCTGTGCTAGTTGTTAGGGATACAATGGCGAGCACATCATGCGGCTGGGTAAATGTAACCTTATCTCGAATGCTTGCGAGGACGTCGTTCCTCACCAGGAATCTTACCAACACTTCTATGCCTAAGATCACTCAAGGCCATGTGGGCAACCGTATCTCATATATTACCACCTGATCCCTATGGAGCCGAAGGTAGGCGGATGTGCCCATACACAATTAACTGGTTTCCCATAATGAGATATTTCACTCACGGGATTTCGAAAATTCTGATTTTGCCCCATTTCCGCCATGTCACCACATGTACAAGAACAAAGCAATCGCACCGCTACAATGCCCCCTAAGTAGACGAATAGATTCCCTCTTTGCACTGCCAATGAGTGTGGAAGCGCAGAGACCATTCACACATGGATTGGTCATGGCACTCTGAGTGTCGCTAGTCGAATCACCATAATTGAATGGATTCCTCCTCAATCCTCCCAAAGGCTGAAATCGACAATCATTCCGATCAAGAATGCCTGATTGACGACATGACTGATCATCATGTAACCAACGATGAGGAGAATGACGACAATGATGATGTTGATCCTCCTACCCCAGTACGACTGAATATCATTTTCACAGATGTAGTGCAGCAGCAGCAAGCTACAGTGGAATGACAGGAGAGAATGATAGAATTCCTCTTCCACCAGAATACTGAACCGCTATCCAGACGGGAATCAACAATGAAGAATGACAAATCCGAGATGACTCATCCGACATAATACTGGGAAACCACATGTGAAGTAGACAGCTTTCGTGGCTCTCTTCGGTGGAATGTCCGCATTGACAGCCACCTCCTCCCCGACTGCAACTCCGACAAAGTCCACTATGTGCTCGAGTACCATGGATGCTGGAGCAACCACTACAATCATACCCTACATTAAACCAGCATGATCGACCTAATCAGCTTGGGCCAGGACATACTTACAAATGATTCCCCATGCCCTCAGGATTTCAAACTTTCCATTAGCTAAATCTAGAAGATATATGGTGAGAAAGACCGTAATCTCAAGAGATGCACTGGACTATACCTTGAGTGTGGCAATGGGTACCACAAGCCCGATGAGAGCATATGAGCATATGCTAACCCACCAAGTCAAAACGGGCGAGATGTTGGCTGGGATGAAGAGCAGCAGAAGCTATCATGCTACCAGGTGATCTGGGTGGGCCTGAAACCTGAAATACACCCAAAATTCAAGCCCTTTACCATTGAGTACGGGATGTTTGACAGCATCGATGAGAATTTTGATCGAGCATCAGATGTAGAATCCAAATCTCAGGAATACAGCAATTCACAACATCGAAGGTATCATGGAGAAAGATACTACAAAGGCGGCAGATCACATGGATACCAACCATCCATTTCAGATTGGAAGTATGTGCAAAGGGACAGCCAAAGCCCGATAAGCCGAAGCCAAGCGGAGGTTGAAACCGTTACGACCTGCCCCCAGCAACATTTGAATTGTTGGAGGACTATGGGACATGAATGGTTAGCGGGAAATGCTCATGTTCTGCCAGCAATTAGATATCATTTGAGTGCCCACAATACTCGTGTGCTAACTACCACGACAAACTAACACCAGGAGCCGGCAAAGATTGTGGAAACCAGTGACAGATCACAAGGCAGTGATCTTTCAACACGCAGCACATGATAATCTAGCAAATCACCCCTGGTACTTAGCTTCGTGGAGGAGTTAAGATGAGAGCAAGCTTGGGTTGGAACAGGTGGGGTTGCTGGCATTGTTGGCCAATTTGGATGTGAGATGACCTCGTCAGATCACACTAAAATCGAGGGTTATCCTGGAGAGCAGGAGAGCACAAATGTTAGGTCAATATCTATGCGGCACTGTAACACCTGATTCTGCTGACCTAATCCATGAGATTCCGATATGAGATAAACACTGCGAGATGCAACTTGTACAGGCTCTGATTGACTGCTGAGCTATTAGTGTTTTCATGGCTCCAGGATTACTGCAGAAACTCGGGATATCAAATGAAGCGGCACATAGTGCTACACTCGGCTTGGGTGGACAGATAATGCAACATGTGAAGGATGGCCAAAAGACGTCAACTACCATTCAGTATCTGGAGCATCTCGCCCTGGTTACAGAACAGGAAGTGCTAGTCGTATCATTGAGAGCCTGGGTTGTAGTACTCGGGCTACCATTTCTCAGGGCCCGGAACCCGGAAATTGATTGGACCCTCCCCCGCTTGACTGCCCCATGGTGACCAAACAGTCCTCAGGCTGCGCACATATTGGGTGGCGAGGACAGGCCTCCTCTCGAAGCACACAATAAGCTACCCAAACGCGGCGAGGACATGCCTCTTCCAGACATTGGGCTTCTTGGTGCTACCACATTTGGCAATCTCTTTGCATCTGATGAGGTTACGGATGCATTTGCCCTGAGGATTGGGGAATGCAACGGTTTGCTGGGAGCGACTGTGGAGATCACCACGTAGTGAGGTGAGAAGCCCAGGCGCTGGACCCGATGATCACGGAGCGGCAGCATTAGTTGCAGCAGACGGGGGTCCACAAGGGAATGCAGAATGATTGCTACTGGCTCGCCTAGACACGAAGGGAGTGACTGGATCCCGGGGCTTACCTCCTTGGTCAGGGAATCACTAATGACAACGCCTCCTGGATTGCCATTTCTTCGCTTCTCTATATTCCATCCTCATAAATACAGCATGGTCTGACATTGCTCGATGGAGTGAATATCATCAGCAAAAAACATTTTCGTCCGGGCGGAATGGCTCCGTCAGAGTGGACGCGCTCCGTCAGAGCCGTCAGAGACACCCCGGTGGCGGATTACTCCGTGCCCGGCGTCAATACCACGCGTCGCGTTGCATATCGCCCTCCGATCG
>Ga0307512_10000495_pt1 | contig 57665 bp, 59 predicted proteins | sample 14_EM_MG_FD_200267 | JGI IMG/M metagenome (GOLD analysis project Ga0307512, IMG submission 200267) | Populus trichocarpa ectomycorrhiza microbial communities from riparian zone in the Pacific Northwest, United States - 14_EM | ecosystem: Host-associated > Plants > Roots > Unclassified | place... | reverse complement strand
TGCAAGAGCCTGATGCACGATGTCAGCGATGAAAACAATCGTTGAGATGAAATATTTACCTCTGAACTGTAGGCACGTGGAGGGTCTGAGTTTCTCCGGGCTGGATCAATCCTGGCGATTTCCTCATACCACCAACTATGAATCTGGGCGGTCTTCACCGCATTCGTGGCAAAGGGATTCACAAACATCGCATAATTGATAGTTATAGGCTTCATATGTGCCATGACCATCACAGGAATGCCTGAAAGGGTTGTTTGGGTGTTGTATTTTGCACCAACGATGAGGCCTGTCACGTCGTCAACAAAGGGCTCATATTGCCACAGATTTCCAGCTTTCCATGCAACCAATTGCTCACCATATTTGTTTGAATCCTAACTCTGGCAAAGATATAAATTAGCAGGCGGATTCAATTATTCAAACGCTTAATCGGATACTCTCTTCAATGCCAGCAGTGCAGGCTCCCATTCATCCTCCTCCTCAGAGACACTGTAGATTGCCTGACGCTCAGGATGTAAGGGAAGCGCCGACGTAGGAGTTAATTGAGTTGCCGCGACTCGTTTTCCAAGTGTTGACAAGAAGAAATTATTTGACGGCCGCTTGCCCATTGCTTTCCTGGATGGTAGCCGAAGAGGCTCGTGGTCGGATTTTGAATTGTCATCTTGACGACATCAGCAAAAAACGTTTCCGTCCGGGCGGAATGGCTGCGTCAGAGTGGACACACTCCATCAGAGCAGTCAGAGACACCCGGGTGGCGGATTACTCTACGCCCGGCATCATTACCTCACGTCACGTTGCATATCGCCCTCCGATCGCCATTTCGCTGTTTCGTCTGGCTCTGTCAGTCCCCTATTTTCAACAGACACTCTGGCGTTGTGACGAACTGTGACCATACGTCGGAATGAGTTCATTGGGTAGTACACGCTTGCATCCAAATTGCAATGCAATGGGTGACGCTGCGAAAATCTCTCCTCGTATTCCTTCTACATTAAGCTCGAGTAGCGTAGGAAGGAGGCGAGAAGATTTGCTACTACCCGGCTGTGAGGATCAACGCAATTGCATGGATCCATGAAATCTCGGACAGAGCGCGTGAGACCAAAAGTTGGGAAAGATAGAGTGTGAATTTTCATTGTATGATAAGAGGAGGTGGAAATGAGATGATGTCTATCTACTCCGGGGTGTGCCGAGTATATACTCCTCGTCACTCTGTCCACCTCTGTTACCCATGTATCTCCGTACAACCGCCATCGCTCCTTGAAGATGAACTTGATCGAGGGTGTTTGAGATGCACTTGGAGACTGGGATCACACGAACTCAGAGATGCACTGGGAGGCTGTGATCGAGTGAGTTTGGAGATCGACTTGCAGGCTATGATCGAGCGAACTTGCAGGCCATAATCGAGCGAGTCTAGAGATACACTTGGAGGCCGTGATCGAGCGACTTTGGAGATGCACTGGGAGGCCGTGATCGATCGAGATTGGAGATGCACTGGCAGGCTATGAACGAGTGAGATTAGAGGAGTACTTGGAGGCGGTCGATTTGGAGGGAGGCGCGACGGCAGCTGAGACTCTATTCATTGGTTAACTTGTAATGGTGGGAATGTAGAGAGTTTAGTACAACATCCGCCGCTGAGAGATGAGAAACTGGCTGGGAGCGGGAGACTGTCGATCTTGGGATGATGCTGTACTTGGTGTATGCTGTACTCTGTGTTAACTCATAATTATGGCATGGAGAGATAGAGAGGGATGACTTAACTTCGTGTTCTTAGGTGATGGTAGAGTTGAGCACAAGAAAGAGAGAGATCGGAGGAGATGAGGGAAATCATCATGAGAAACTGGGACTTAGAGAATTTTGTGTGCAAGTCAATTGACCATCCCCCATACAGCAGGTACGAGTCCCAATCCGGTGGGTAATAACACTGGTATTAGGTCTTCCAAACCCAATCAGGTGAGTCGTACTCCTGAGTCTCATAGCCGCTCGTATCCTCCATATCGTTCTCATCTTCATCCCCCATCTCTCTCTTTCCCGTCCACAACTCTACCATCATCGCAAGAACACAAAGTTAAGTCATCCCTCTCTATCTCTCCATGCCATCATCATGAGTTAACACTGAGTGCAGCATACACCGAGTACAGCATACACCTATGATTATCTGTCGTCCCTTTATTCTCAAGATTTCGAGTTGACCCCTGAATGTAGCTGCAGCTTCCGGCGTACCTCCCTACCGATCGACCGCCACCAGCCAGTTCACCATAAGAGTTTCACAGGTAAAGTCACCTTGTCACATTCCCACAGTTGCGAGCTAACTAACTGATGAATTGTGTCCCGGCGCGCCATCCATTGACCGCCTGCAAGTGTTAGGGGTCTTGAAAGTCTACGAGACGGAAGGAACCTTTGAATACGGAGTGGACGGACAACATTCAGTATTAAAACGATAAACACGATATGATAACCAAACCGATAAAACGATACGATGTTACCAAACGATAAAAAGACACGATGTGGTGAAATGACAAATGGAATGAAAAGAAGTGTTGTGTGGGAGTTGTTTCTGCAAAACCATAAAAAGTCCAAGGGAATATAGCGGCGTGTTATAATACAGTGTGATCGCCCCATGAGGCTAGCAAGTTCACTTCTTAAGACGGAGCAATCGTTGGGTCACCGACTCTAGAGAAGGGGGTGATGTTAGGGGTTCTCCCTTAACGGTGTCTATGTAACCTGGAATAACCAATGATGGGTACTTAACAGTAATCTTCGGGTTACTGTTATGCAAAACACCTGCCCTAGGCATCTCCAGAACTTTCAGTCACAATTACGTTTAGCGGGGTATGAGTGGGACACGTCTCGATTGAATAGAGGAAATTGAGCTCTAGCGAATTCATTGAAAAAGCAATACTTAGATAGCTTTGATTTGATGATGCAACAACGCTGCCAGATCGAAGGATGCTTGAATCTGCCGAGCGTATTGTTTTCAACCAGATTCATTTTTGGTTACTATCGTGATATTGTCTGAACGGATAGAGCAAAGGAGTTCGCCCTGCAGACACGGCCGTTGTTAGCCTAAGCTATAAAGCAGGATCTTAAGACCAGTCGCTCATGTGCGACTGAACACTGAGCACTCCCCGGTCAAAGAGAATAGTCTCGGCCTGAGCTGGGTGTAACTGAGGGATTATGACATTGGCTGATGATATGAGGCCTGAAGCATCCCCGCACATTGATTTGTGTAGGAATGGCAACTGTGAGTACGGCTTGCTTTAACATGCATGCGTACATGTCATTCAATCTTCATTGGCATAGTATCAGTTGGTCGCTGATTAAATCTATGACGGAATGTTTACTACAGTATTCATTTACGCAAAGCGCGGACACGCGTTCCAATTACCGTACAAACGAAACCAAGATGTCCAAGTTGAAGTTATGATCTGATATATGATATCATGCGATGGATGGCCTGATTCTTATCAGGAGTGAAACGCTTTAATAGCTCATCTGCATGAACACGATAACCTAAGGGAACTCGTGGCAATCACTGTTAGGCGCATTCATTTAGAATGTAAGACGCAGCACACATTGCGATCACAATCATGGAAGGCGAAATATGGGTGCGCATGCGTAACACCTGGGAAGCTTCTATATAAGAGATCACATTGTTCCGGCAATGAGAAGAACAAGCTCTAGCAGCGAAACGAACAACGATACCTACCAGCGGAAGAGAACCGTTGTTTATTATTAAGTTTTTATGATACCGATATCTACCGATTTTATATATAAAATCTATTAGCTTTCTGTAGCGGCAGCCCCGCACCTTTGATAAGTATTCTTTAGAACGAATGACTATTACCTTTGATAACAACAACGACGTCATAGTGTAAGCTCTAGAGAAAATCATCGAATTCGCCAGAAAGAATCAATACATCTTTGTGGCGCAGAGTGTGTGGTAGATAGCCTCTATTATTGGTCTTACGGAAGGACTTGTTACGCATATCGATAATCTACGCAGACGATCAGAGGTTTATCAAGCACCTGCTGTTGCTTGTAAAGTTACAGGCGATATATATGTAGATCGATTATCGCGAATCGAGGAGATAGGATCCGATTTGGAAGATCCGCTCGGTCAACCTTTAAGTGGCATAGGATCCGTAATGCCGGAGTCTTCTGAGAATAAAGAGCTCGATCAGGTGCTAAAAGATTGTGAGAAGTTTCTACGGGAATCAGCATCCGAGAGGGAGAAAATTGCCAAGAGGAATTTAAAGGCTAGCTGGGAATTGTTAAAAGCTAAGCCTAAGAAGAAATATAAAATTCAGATGGAAGGGATTGAGATTTCCGAGATACGATGGAGACAGGCTGCAGGAGAGTGTCAGCGTTGCGCTTGGCCCAAGAACCGGAAAGGAAGTCATAAGACGTCATATTGCATCCAAGAGAAAAAACTGGATAAAGAAACAGCCTCTTTTCCCAAGCAACGATAAAAGTATCTATGGCCGTGTACCTAGTAACTGCTTATAAGTATCCTTCGATATACGTAAGTATAGTTACTTAGGTGGAGGCACCCCCGTAACAGCAAGTACTCATCCAATTTCGCTCGATCACGGCCTCCAAGTGTATCTCCAAAGTCGCTCGATCACGGCCTCAGAGAATATCTCTGAGTTCACTCGATCGTCATTTTCAGGCGCACCTCAAATCGCTCTCACGCACCGCCTGCAGCCAGTCCAGATATAGTGTGTGTAGATGGGTAGCTATATAGATACATAGATACATAGATGAGAATACAAAATGAACACATGAATGTGATTCGAGGTGCTCCCAGACATGTCGCCAGTGCTCCCAGGTGCTCCCAGGCTCGTCGTCGGCGCTCCCAGTTACTCTGAAGGCCGGCAGGAATGCCCTCCTAGGGTCTGATACTCTCCTGAAATTGCCACATTTAGGTTTACACTCCACATTCTCTCAGACACTCCTGGAGGCTTCCAGTGACTAAATTACATTTTGCTGATGCTATGCAACACGACCCGTCGCCTGGGCGATGGGAAGCGTGTAATTCTCCGTCAGAGCATACGAGGTTCTGTCAGAGCTGTCAGAGCCGTCCGGAACACCTGTGTGTTTCAGATGGAAACTAGAGTTGTTGCTGATGCGGGCTCTGATATCTTAATTATTGGTTACTAACATATTTCTTTTATGACGCAGTATATCTCAAGATGCCATGGTGGTCTGATATTGATGATACATCATCTCATCAGGAATGAACCATTGGAGCATGATTGAATAGTCGTTTGGTCGGTGACTAGGAATAAGGTTTCCTGCCGATAAGGAGTAACCATTGAGAATAGAGAGATTGCCACCATCACCGATCCTAGGATGATACTCGTCTTATTTGCACTTGGCTCAACAGTTGTTGTGGATCTGTTGATATGAAGGTCGGGTAATGGAGATATGACTAATAGGTGAATAAATCTGGAAGGTAGATCGAATAATGAAATCCGAGTATTAATTGGTGATTTCAGATGAAGTATCTATATATGGACCATCGAGTGATTCTGTATGATCCCGGAAATATAACTATAACACCAAAGGTGTAACAATGATGCCCTGCTCATGGAGTTACTAGAGTGCTGGCCTGACATTGAAATTCTTATGGATGACTACCCTGAGGGTGAAGACTCGGAAGTTAGAGTTGTCCGGCTACAACATGTACTTTACAGTCATAAGCAGGTACCACATCTCTGGGCGGCAGGAACCAAGGCAGAAGAGATAAAGACTGCTCTTGCTACAACTTACAAGCTTACCGACTTTGCCACTGCTTGACAATTACTTCGAATCATGATCCGCCGAAACGAGGATGGCACAATCAGTCTTCACCAGAGACGATTTATCAGTTCTGTACATATAATGCTTCCATAGTGAGAAGGCTTATGATGCTACAACTCCACTCGACGACAAAGAACATAGTTGCCATGTTAACACTAGAGACAGAGTATATCACATGCTCAGAGGCCTTGAGAGAACACAGATGGCTATTGCAGTTATGTAAAGATGTCAAACACAATAGAAACAATGAAAACGACAAAAATAAGCCGCTCCCTATTCTCTGTGATAACGAAGCCAAGATCTCCAGACACATAGTATAGTCAATTTCTCCTGGATATTATCACAGGAAAATGTGGCAGATATCTTCATGAAGGTATTGGGAAGACAGAAGCATGAGAAGTTCACAAAGTCATGGGATTATGGTAAAAGGCACTGATCATGAAATTTGTATGCATGCATTCAGATTTCTTATGTAAAGGGATGGCTGTCCCATATCAGGCTATGGACTGCACTGTTTCCCTATATACCGCAGCCAATTGGATGAGAGTTTTAATGAGGCACCGGACATCTTACTGTATAGATGTTTGAAACATTGTTTGTTTGATTTTCTTGCTCTGCAGAGCATAGCAAGAGGGGGAAGTGTTACTATATTACCTGAGAGGAAGTCACCAGTACACTGAGATCACCAAATTGACTCACAGGCTACAGACTCATAGTTGTAGACTCATCCATGAGTCTTTACTCACCACCACCATTGTTATTTGCAATCATGAGCATCCATGGACTTCCATGGAGTTTCAGGCTCTCATGTATATAAAGACAGAGCTTCTCCTTAGATAGTACAATAGACTTCATCCGCTTCACATTCATAACATTTTCTTATGCTGCTTGGCCGAGTGATCGGCCATGATCGATCTGGCTGGCTCAGTATATGCTTCATTTGAGAAGCTATAATTATCATCAATGTTGAGTATTGCTGGTGAAGCTTCAGTAGTAGGTGAAGACACATCAGGTATAATGACAGGTTGGTGCTGTACCACTGTAGGTGGTGGTGGTCTGGAGGGGTACACTTTGGGTCAGAGTGATCGTCCATGATGCGGCGCTTGGCACTTTGTTTTTTTACATTTTTTGGTGAGGATGGTGGAGATGAGAGTATAAGTGGTAGGTAGTTGACATTAAGGTTCCGAGGTCTGAGAGCTTCTCTGCTCATTGTTGTTGATGGTACTCTCACAATCTCCAAAGTACTGCCATTTATATGCAACTCAGCACCCCAGAATTTGTCACACTGCCACAAGAATTCACAAATAGAAGCTTCTACTGGTTGTCTTTCAATTCATAATACTCTAAGGGGGGTTTAAGTGGGTGGCTGTGCTGTGGTAAGCCACAAGGCGCAGCACACGCGAAAGCGGGCCCGCTACCCGCAAAGGGATAAGGTACCTATAAAACCTAGCAGCCTTATCACGTACCAGACTGCGAAAGTAAATTTTGCTCTAGCCGAGCGAGCTAGGCTAGAAATCAAGGCAGGAGAGAACTAGCAGCCACAGCTCCACCTCTGACCTCATCGACGTCATCATCCATGAACACTCCATACATCACTTCCCCCGTCCCCCCTCCATCTCATCCATTACAACGCAGCAAACCAAGAAAACCCACCCCTTCATCATCCAGGATGCTTACAAGGAAACCACCTTCCAAGGCAATGAGAGACAGAGATGACGAAGGCCCATAACCTCCATAAAAGACCTCTCTCGCACTCGACTTATATCTGCCCACTAACGATCGAAAAAATACAATCCCGCCTACCTAAGAATTTACCTCCCGTCACATACAAACCACATACCTAGCCACCACCATATATCACAACTACAATGTCGGATGCCGAACCGCAACGCGCTCCCGCTCCCGAAACCCGTCCACGCCCTGGAACAACCGACACAGAAGCCTCTGATAGTGACCCAGCGCCGCCGCCGCCTCCCCGCCGTCAGCGAAAGCAACGGAAGCAGCGTGGCGGAGGAGGACCTCTCGGCGGTGGGCTCCCAACGGACGCAGTGGGGGATGTGGTAGGCAACGCGGTCGACACAGTTGGCAACACAGTAGGCTCTGTGGGTAACGCAGCGGGTGGATTGGTAGGAGGTGTTTCCGGTGCCGTTAGTGGAGGAAAGAAAGAGGCAGGGAAAGATACACTGCGTTTGCGGCTGGATTTGAATTTAGAGATTGAGGTGACGTTGAAGGCACGGATTCATGGTGATTTGACGCTGGCATTGTTGTGAGTAATCCCCAGCCCTTCCCTTTAATCCAGGAGGATGAGATGGGTGTTGACACCTGGATTTTGACAGACAGTAACTGAATACGGTGCAACATTAGAACATAGCGACATCTTCTAGTATCGATATGAACGACGAGACAGGATAATTCCGTGGAGGAAGACGGGTTTTTATTTTGTATAATGATTTCACGCATGTTCGGTTTCTTTAGTCTCCTAGGGTTGGTTACGGGTTCTTGGGATGTTCTTTGCGTCTTGTTTTTCTGCTTGTACGGGACTTATATATGACTGGGGGGCGTGCGTTCTGGAATAAAGTCGTCTTTTTGCTTAGGGAACAGCTTTGAACGAGAATACCAAAAGCCGAGAAGATACTCTATCGCTGCTTGAAAACAAACGGTAAATGAGATGTGAATGGAGTCACTCATGGTGGTACTCATTGTAGAAAGTCGGACAGGCGTGGGAGTGCAGACGCCCAGCTGCCGTGTGTCAGTGTGACCTCCGCTGTGTGGAGGTAGAGGAAGAGAAGCTACAACTTAATCTTGGGAGTTTTTCTCATTGAAGTAGGGGGAAAGGGGAAGGTGGAGGACGCACTTGCTCTCGTTCCCATCGCTCGCAAGCTCGCACCTCGAAACGGAAGCTAAAAGAAGCAGCTGGATTTCGAGCACAGGACGCATTGTCATACTCTAGATAACAGAATGATTCAACCAATCGGATAGATAGCCAGCCAAAAAAAAGAAATTTTCAAGCTATCCCAGTGGTCCGTGACTGTAGGCTTGTTTGACGGTCGAACCTAACCACTTTTGCTAGAACCTACCCTATCTACTCGTCGGATTTTTAAGTTATCGGCCACCATTGAGCCCTAACCCACACTAGAGCTATCTTAAGAGTCATTTTAAGCGCTGGGCTAACCCATTTAAGCTGTGGTTAGGGTTAAGAGTGACCGAATACTTGAAAATCCGACGAATAGAAGCTTCTACAGCTCAGCAGCCCAGTAACGTACAGTTCTGCACAGCAGCAAGATGACGATGCTCAATGGCCTCGTCTTGGTTTTATGCATGATGTCACACTCGGTGATCCTTTCCAGACAACAACATCCACCGAACCAAGGAATGAATATACGGGCCAGCAGACGTCAACGCTTCAGCTCTCATCCGCCGCCGCCAAAATCATGGTTAATTGTGCCAAACCCCCTCCCGATTCTAATTCTACTCCAATATCACCAAATCCTACCGAAGAAAAAGGAGAAAAAACCACACTTTCACCAGACCGCTCCAAGATATTCTATCCACAATCCACAACACTTACTCTGTAGCCGCAAATCTCCGCGACAACCACCGCCGAAATGCCTTCCAAAGCCATCGCCATACCCCAAAATCGGCCGGGGAAGGTAGTCGAACCCTTCCAGCATCCTGCTCCAAAGCTAGTGATGGAACCTCCGGACATACAGCCCTGGAAGATGACCCCCCCATCCCTCTCGCCGCTCCATATGTCCCCTCCAAATATGGAGCTTCCAAACTTTTCCCCGATTCAGGACCATATGCCACTTCCCACATTGTCCGCGTCAACGTTTATCCCCCCACAGAGCTTCTTGACGCATCAGCTGGACGAACCAACCAGTGTCGTCATATTCAACAGACATGACCCTACTGTGCTCGCGGTGGGGAGCTGTTATGATGATCCGGACGATGCCAGGCCGATTCAGCAAGAGTGTAGTGTTACGATTTTTAGGGTCGAGGATGTGGAACGAGAGGTCAGGGGAGATGCCAAAATGATTGCAAGAGGAGTATACGAAGTCCGTCAGAAGGTGCGGCCGCGATTGTAAGCCCTCCGCCCCTCTTCTCCTCATGCATGAAATAACCCCCGCAGGCATGAAATGGCAGCCATCAAAACCCCGTCCGGCGTCCTCGATCTGGTATTCTCTCCCAACGACCCAGAGATTTTGCTCGCTACACTCACAACAGGGGAAGTTATATTCTACCATGTTCGTCTGGGGAGATACACCATCAAGCAACTCTCTACCCACACTCTCACCCCGCATACGCCTATCCAATGCTTGACATTCTCCCCAACTTCCACTCTCGCCGCAGCCACCTGCTCAAACGGCACCGTGCACCTCCTCCAGATCCCTCGCGCACCAACAAAAGACAACACTCTCTCCCCGATCGCCACAATCCCCGCTCACAACGCACCCTGCATCCGCGCTTGCTTCGCCGCAGACGGAAAGCGCCTCTACACCGCCGGCGAAGATGGCGTCCTTACCTCATGGAAGATCACCGATCCCCGGAACCCACGGCAACGTTGGACCGCAGAAGATACGCATGACCGTGGGATCACAGCCTTGCTCGCCTGGCCCGCTCCCTTCGCCGCCGACATCAACAAGAAGCGCCGTCTCCTCCTCACAGGCAGCTACGACCACAACATGCGTGTTCTTGATATGAGCAACCCCGTACGACCACCGTATGTACGGCAAGAACTCGATCTCGGCGGCATACCCTGGCGCTTATCCCCACTGCCCCCGCTCCCGCTCAACAAAGAAATCAACTCCCTCGGCGCCGGCGCCTTTACCACCGAAGCAAACCCGAATATGGAGCTAGATACTGAGATAGGCGGCGTGCTTGCTGCCTCGGGGAAGGGTGGATCTCGCATCATAATTCACAAGCAGAAATTTGAAGAGGTGTTCCTGCCAAAGAGGGATGGAAGCGATATTGTGGATTGGACTACGAGCGACGGGGTTAAGATGGATCACGAGGGCAGAGAGAAACAGTATTATTGGTATGATCTCGCGGATATTGAGGAGCATGGGGATAGCAAGGTGTATGCGGGGGATGCGGTTGCGATAATAGATTATGATCCACTCTTTAAGGATGCTGGGGAACAGAGACTGAGGAGGGGGTGGAGACTCGTTAGTGTTAGTCGTGATGGGACTATGTGCTTTTGGCAAGTTTATGTTGAGTAGGGAGTAGGGGGCGGCGTGGTTGGGACGGTTTGATATCCATATATCTTTTGGTTTTAGGGTGCGTTCGTTTGTGTATTCTAGTTTTGGTTGGATTTTAATCGTATTGATTTCTCGCTCCGCTCACTAGGCTGTTGAGAAGTTGTCACAGACTGGACTCAATGTCCGGCTCCTACATGAGTTCAAGCCTTATGGGTATAAGTTAGCCAAATTAGTTGCTCATATGCGACGTGATGCTACCGAAGATTTTGTCGACTTTGTGCTTCAAGCCATTATTCTAGCACTCTACAATGAAAGTCTAATTACGGACTATAATTCGGAGGCAGCCAAGACCGAGTCATGCTGCATGAAGTGCATTTGCAGGGCTGAAACACTTCACGAAACCATGTGGATTCTTATTGGATCATACCACCAAGCCTTTGTGTAGATCTACTCGCAATCTCCTACCAGCCAATGAAACTTTGAAGGATAAAGGACACGATGAAACCTACTTTGGGGACGATTCGGAGTTGCTATTGGTTGCCTAGTCACCGCTGATTCAGGCAAATTGGTGAACCTCAGCTCAGCTCGGATAGAACCCACTATTCTTGCGGAGATCTGCCGGCTTTCATTCGTAGGGAAACGGTGGGGAGCTGGTGCTCAGTGTTGGAAGATTATAGCACGTAGGCTCCATCCCATGTCGCAGATTAACAGTGTCGAGAAAATATCGGTCACCGCTTTAGAGGAGGTGCGGGAAACATACCATTCCTTGTGGTGGTACCTCCCTTTGTTTGACCAGACCGCATCGAGTCGAGCAGCCCAACTCACAATGCGTGGAACTGCCCCCTAAATATCCTCCTCACCGACTTCGTGGGTAGTTCGTAGACAGCAACTTCAAACGATACCAGTCACCCCTCTATCTTTTATTTCTTGTTTCTCTGTAGCACCAGTGCCCGGAGCACAGGCTGAAACGGGAATTGTAGAGACCCGGGATGACAGCAGACGACAAACGCCCCAAGTAGCGTAACTGCAAGTACTCGGAGGGTGCCAAAAGTCGGGCGCGCCCCATAAAATGTGGAAATTCTACACTTCCACCACAACAATAGAGATAAATTTTGAATGAGGGGGGAGTGATAATAGGTCATCAGAGATGATTCTATGAAGTTTTCTCAGAAAAATATTTGTTGTGTAGTGAAAGATGCAGATCTTGGCGTTTCTTGTTGTATGGGAGAAAAAAGTCGGGCGCTCTTTTGCCCTGTGTGACCGCGCCCCAAATACCCTTGTACCCTAGTACAACGGCTGCATCTGCAAGAAAGGCTCTAAACCGAGAATGCCGATTTTCCGGCGGGGTCTATCAGTGCAATCGCAAAGGAGGGCACCGGAGTTGCTCTCAAATGCGGACAATAGATATATACCCACAGAAACCTCGCCCAAGCTTGTGCCTTTTGTTAGCCTGTTGGCCCGAGATCATACTGAATTTCGCGGACCAGAAGGCTTGATAATAAGTACTTGATTCCTCATATGCATGGGATATCACCCGTATATTCTTTCTGACGTTACGTGGTCATGTACTTGTATAGACGTTACGTGGTCATGTACTTGTATAGTTTAAACTGATAGGAGATACAATAGACCACGCACAGTATGAGGTAGGAGATAATACTACGAGGCACTTGGCGTTAATCCCACAGTGAGAGCTCTATCGTTAATCTCTACTTAAAAATAACACTTATGTACACAGCTGCCAAATTTTATCTCTACTATCCATGGAATAAGTGTTTCTTGTGAGTATTGAGTACACATATAACTACCTAGGTACATTGCAAGACCAAAACGAGGTATAGCCCATCCTCGTCAGTCCCGTCCTCACATCAAGCCGTCTAGGACCCCACCTCCACCTCACGCATCCCCCCCCTCCCACTTCAACCTCCACACCTCAGCCCCCGCCCACTCCTCCTTCGCCCACTCTACCTTCGCCACGCCCAGCGCCTTCCTGAGCTTAGTCCGTGGTACCTTCTTAACCACAAACCCCATCTCCGTTGCCGTCTCCAGCGCGCCCCGGATCAACGCCTCATCTCTCACCTCCAACGCCACCAACACAACAGTCTTTGCATCCGCATACGCCCTAATCGTATTCAACAACGGCACGACTAGCGGTGGTGAGTATATCGTGTCTGCGGTGACGATGAGGTCATACGGCTGCTCATCCAACGGGGGGGCTAGCCAGTCTAGCTCCCGTACGTGCGCCGTTCCCGCGGTGCTGCCATTCCGGGGATCCTCAATATTGCGCCGGAGGATACCGGTGGATGAGACGAGCTGGGCCACGTCCGTTGAGGTCACGTCCCAGCCTAATGCTGCAAGGGCGAGAGAGGTGAGCCCTGTTCCCGCGCCGAGGTCTAGTGCCCGCTTCCCGTGAGAGGCGATGGGGGTGTAGAGAGTGTATAGGTAGATTGTCAACACCTGCGCGCCGAGCCAGAGGGTTGAACCTGTGGTTGTGGCCGCGGTGGAGTCTTGGGCTAGGTGGAGTGTCTTGTGGGAGAGTGGTGGGGGAAGCGGGTAGGCAAGACTGGCGACATTTTTGGTGGCGTGGGCGGGTTGGATGGTGGACATGGTGGGATGAGGGGAGGGAGTAAAGAGGAACGTTAATAAGGTTTGCGCTAACAAAAGCTTAATTCTAGATCTGCGGGGTACTTGTGTGTACAGGATGTCACTCGGGGAATTTTATGTTCTGAATCGTTGGATAACCAGGGCGACCAAAATCCGTATATGCCATCCATCATTTGCTTCTGATCCTTCCAACTTCCCAAATTTTTTGATCTCAAAAACGCCGGATATCATGCAAACACCGCATCAAAAAACCCCTCACCGTCTGTATACTCCTCATCATCATCCAGGTAGAACCCATACTGCTCCTCCTCCAATTCCTTCCGTTCCTTGAGCACTCTCTCAGCCTCCGCCAGAACCTCCGGTGGAACTCCCGCCAACCTTGCCACCTTCAACGCATGACTCTCCCTATTCACACCCTTCCTAAGTTTATGCACATAGCTCCACCCCCTTCCATCCAAATCCTCACTAACATCCGTACAATAGCACGCAACTTTCTTCTCCATCTCCACCATATCTGCAAGTTCATGAAAATGCGTCGCAAACAGTGTTCTGGACTTATTAACCTGAACGAGATGATTCAGCGTGGCATACGCGATGGCAAGGCCATCTCTAGATGCAGTGCCGCGTCCAATTTCATCCATGATCACAAAGCTCCGTTGTGTGGCGGAGCGCAGGATATTTGCCGTCTCGAGCATTTCCACCATAAACGTAGATTGGCTGTTGTAGAGATTATCTGCGCTGCCGATGCGGGAGAAGATCTTGTCAACAATACCAATCTCGGCGTGTTCGGCGGGAACAAAGGAGCCGGTTTGCGCGAGGATGCTGATCAGTACATTTTGGCGCAGGAAAGTGGATTTACCAGCCATATTGGGGCTGTTGGGACACGTCAGCTGACGAAGATGGGATGAGAGGGGGCTGTGGAGGAACTTACCCAGTGACTAACCACAGCAACTCTTTATCACCGATAAAGCAGTCGTTTCCGATAAAGGTTTTCCCCTGTTCTCGGAGTCCGGCCTCGACGGTGATGTGGCGCCCTCCCACAATCTTGTGTTTGACCTTGCGGTTAACCTTGGGTCTTGTGAGGCCCTGTTCTCGGGCTAGCAGTGCGAATCCTGCCGCGACATCGAGTTCGTCCAGAACTGCGGCATTGCGGCGAAGCTGGCCAATATGTTTGAAAACCTTCTTCAGGATGTTCTGAAACACAACTTTCTCCTCTGCACGGATGCGGAGTCGCATGCTGACCATGCTTTCACCGAGTTTTGTCCATTCCTTTCCCTTGTGAGCGACAGCCATAAAATTGGTGTAGGGGATCTAAAAAACTTACAGGATGTAAAAACGACTTTGTACTTTTCGATGAGCTGACACTCGTGACCCCATGAATACTGATATCCTTCCCCTTGACATGGCAAAAGTGTCCCAGATTCGGAGACCATTTCAGAGTCAAACTTTGTGCATCTACACTGTCAGATAATGGCCGGGCTCCTTTTTTGGAGAACCATATGAGCCTACTTAATTTGTTTCGTAAGTGTACCTCAAGATGTCCCTTTGCCTCCCATAGCGCGTGTAATCGCGCATGTGCTTCTCTCAAGAACGGACTCGCCCTGGTCCAAGTTAGCGTACTCTTCCGTGTGGCGATTACGGGATAAGGAGGCAAACGTCTTCTTCATAATCCACGTTTCTTCTCCATCCGGCTCAGCCTGAACTCCCTTGGCGATAGCATTCTGAATTCCTCGGCTTATTCTCTTCTTTCTCCCCCGTTTCTCCGCGGCCCCGGCTTCTAATACTTCTCCTACCAGGCCGTCAATCACATCACGTGATTCACTTATTTCATCAGTGCTTGGGGGCTCGCCCATATTGGCCGCAACATCTGCGACTTCGTGCTGCTGTCGCCTCAAGCCCTCCTCATCGATGGACTTCAGGATAATCTCTGCCAGATCCAATGGTACTTCTAGCCTCGCGATTATCGTGTCAAATTTCCTTTGTTGAGTCTCTCCCAGTCGCTGCAGGACAGAATAGGTGGCTTCGATTGTCCGCGCAAGTGCCACAAGATCATCTGCATCCCCGCGGCCAAGTGAGAATTTTTGTACGATCCGCTGTGAATCATGGGTATTCTTCAGCAAGGCGACTATGTCCTGCCGTAGACTTTCGTCTTTCAAAAAGGTCTCTACTAAGTCTAGTCTCGCTTCTATAGTCGCCACATCTGTAGACGGGTTCGCTGCAAGCATCCATCATCAGACATTTGCTCAGTCCCTAAGATAATAAAGTGAACTCACTCAACCAATTCCCAAGCAATCTCTTTCCGCCTCTGGTAACCGTCCGGTTGATGGTATGTAGTAGACTCCCCTTAGAGCCTCCATCCCTCAAGGTAGTCTTGATCTCCAGGCCCCTCATTGAGTTAACATCGATCCCCATAACCTCACTGCTCTTCCTAGGCACTGGTGTCTGCAGTTTGACCCGAATCCCGGGCAGGCGCGACTCAACATAATCCAACAACCTTACCGCGGCGGCAAACTCAAGTTTTTTCAACTTCTTTAGAGCCTCATTATCCACATCCTGATCGTCCACAGCCACCTCCGCCCATTTCTGGACTTTCCCCGCAGCCTTAACCTGGCTCATATCGCCTTGATGTGCTGTGACAACATACGCGGCAGCCTGCTCACCGCGTTTCACCGCTTCTTCCTCCACTCCACCCTCCGGAACAACCACCTCTCTCGGACCGATCCTTGCAAGTTCCGCAGCAAGCTCAATGGCCTGACATTGCGAGCACCACACCTCGCCGGTTCCCAAATCCGCCCACGCAAGTCCATACTCACCTTCTCGCTGCTCTACGGCAAGCAAGAAGTGATTCTCCCCCTCCTCAATCCACGTCTCATCTATGAGCGTACCAGGCGTAACAATCCTCGCAATCCTCCTCTCCCACAGTAGTCCCCCCTCCGCCTTCACCTGTGCCTCGCCAGGCTCCATATTCTCCAGATCCCCGGCAGGATACTCTTCGCAGATAGCTACATATTGTCCCTCCTCTACCACCATCACCTTCAAAAACTTCTCCAGATGCCAAAATGGGAACCCAGCCATCGGGACGTTTCCGGCTGTAGTTTTCTTCACCGCCAATTTGAGCCCCAGCCTGCTTGCCCACTGCTCCGCGTGCGAAAAGTACAGCTCGTAGAACCCGCCGACCCGTGTGAACAGGACGCAATTGGGGAGCCGCGTAATGTTATCTAATGCCTGTGCGATTACCGTTGGATATCTTTTCGGCGCGTCTTCGATTGGTGGTAGGGGTTTCATCGGTCCATGGGAGCTGATCAGCCCCTGTTCAAGATTATCGAGCGTGAACTTTGCACGCCGTTTTCGGATTTTCGCATCCTTTACTGAGACCTTGTTGTGGAGGCATGCGGTGTTTGATAAAGCTCGAAACTGTAGATTGGAGCGGAAACGGTGACGGGGAAGAAGCTGGCATAATCGATGTGGAATGTGGTGGTTTTGGTAGAAAAATCGCATGGAGAGTTTGGTGGTGAAGGAAAGTAGGTGAAGAAACTCGAAGCGTGTAAAGTCAAGAGACCAACCCCACCATGAAAACACGCTAGTAGTGTAGGCAGACACTGTAGACGGTAGCACTAGCACGTAACAGGCACACTAGAAATTCCATAAAAAGAATTTCATGCTCTAATTTCCCATCGCACTTCCGTTTATCTGCAAAAAAAAAGAACAGGAAAGAAAAGGAAAAACAGAAGAAAACGCTGCATAATGGATAAAGAAAGAAAAAAAAAAGACCCATCAAGAGCGCCGCATTGAAACCACCACCGCATCAAGTACACAGACAAAACAGCCGGACAGACAATAGGAACAGCACCCACTAAAGCCATAGATACCTCCATCGCCATCAGTGATAAACATGCAGATCATCGAACAAGCCCCCCTCAAACAAGAGAATACTGAAGAACTGCACATCTACCCATCCATCCATCATTCCTCGAGCAGTAGATAAGGTCAACAGCGCACTTTCCCGAGAAGCTCCAATCCCTTTTTAAAAGTAACTACAGCAGCATCAACCAATCTACGCCTCACACCCTATCCCCAAAAGAAACCTCCCAAGAAATAATGCGTATCCAGTGGAAAAGAAAGAAACTGGCCACATTCCATGATCACCCCAGTCATGCAAAAGTGAAAATCTTTACTGAGATGCACACTGGACACGCTCGCCACCTCCTCCGTGCATGTCATCATCTTCGTCCATGGCACCATGAGCACCAGCCATGGCACGAGCCTGTTCCCGTGCATCGACTGGCTCTAGAACGACATCTTCGACCATTGCGTCTTCGGGTATTTGAGGAATATTCCTTGGCGGCAAGATGTCATTCAATTGGGCAATCTTCTCGGGAGAATTGAAGTTGTCTTCGGGGAACTTGACCTCGAAGCGAATGTATAGGTTACCCATGTCGTGATGGCGGTAGGATGGCATACCCTGTCCACGGATCTGCTTCACAGCACCTGTAATATTGTTAGCACGAGCTGGTTTCAGTTGATGCCATCACGCAACGATGGTGAAACTTACCAGGACTAATGACTTCGCCAGGCAAGATAGAAACTTGCAGGAAGCGCTCGTCCAGGTGCTCGATAGCAAGGGAACCACCAGCCAAAGCGGTCAACAGATCAACCTCAGCCTTGTAATACAAATCGTCACCCTTGCGCTCGAACCGAGGGTGCGGTTTCTGCTCAATTACGAACACGACATCCCCAGGAATGATATCGGGGCCCTGGTCACCCTCTCCGTTAAAGGTGATCTTCTGGCCATCCTGCATACCCTTGTCCACATGAACGTGTAGGACCTTCCGCTCGGTGACGGTCTTTTTACCGTGGCAGTGCTTGCATCGGTCCTTATCCCGGATGTTCTCACCCTCGCCGTTACAATCCGGGCAGACAGTCTGGAATCGCTGAATCATAGGTCCCATCTGACGCATCATTGTCTTCATGCCAGCACCATTGCAACCGCTGCACTTCTTAACTGAGCCTTCCTTGCCTCCACGACCGTCACACTTTGAGCAGAGCACGCTCTTCTGAAGGGCAAGCTTGGATATCTTGCCCTTGTAGAGATCCTCGAGACTGACTTTGTGGCTATGGACAATGTCTCGGCTCTGAGCGTTTCAAGTTAGCGGCGCTGCCGATACGTACCAATCAAGCTTATCAAGTTGATAACAAGGGCGGGGCAACGGAAAACATACTCGCTTAGGGCCCTGCTGCTGCATTCCGCCACCACCAAACATTCCGCCCATGCCACCGCCGCCAAAGAACTGAGAGAACAAGTCTTCTGCAGAGACTCCGCCACCCATACCTCCATCTCCGTTAAGGCCTTCCTCACCGTATTGGTCGTAGATGGATCGCTTCTGGGTGTCTGACAGAATCTCGTAGCTGAACAACAAAGAAACACGGATGTTAGAAACCGTGTCTTGTTCGTTGAAACAGCAACATGCACGAGGGAAACCTACGCATGGCCAACCTCTTTGAATTTTTCTGAGGCATCGGGGGAGTGGGCATTCTTGTCAGGGTGGTATTTCTGCAGCACAACGATGATTGGTCAGAAAAGTTGCTCTTGGGAACACAAGCTCAGGGGAACAGAGTTTTTGCTGCATGAGTGAAAATCTCAAGCCAGCAGCCAAAGGCGTCCTGGATCAAAAAGAAAGAGGACTCGAATAAACCCACCATGGCAAGTTTTCTGTACGCCTTCTTGATATCCTGCTCCGATGCGCCGGGGCTGATTTCGAGCACATCATACAGGTGGGTCTTGCTGCCTTTGGTTGACATTTTGATATATGTATCGCGGTTGTGAGGGCAGGTTGCGTTATCGGAGTCGAAAGTTGTGATAGGTGCGAAGTGCTCGTCGCAAGGCTTGAGTGTTGAATGGAGACTGCCTTTATGGGCGAATGACTCGACTCAACTCTTTGCAGGGGCTGGGCACGAAAGTTGTGGCGGAGCCTTGTTGTTCGGTTGTTTAAGGAAGAGTTCAGGGTCTGCTATGGAGAAGAAGGGCGCGGGGCGGACGAAAGGTTAACGGGAACGGGAGGGTCTATCCGTAAGTACGTGGACGGGATGGTGAGGAGTGGTAGTGGTATTTGTCAGACTGATTCGAGAGTGGAGAGGAGGAGAAGGAGAGAGAAAAATGGTCAGAGGAGATAGAGAGAGAGAGAGAGAAAAGAGGCTTTGAAGCGTTGAAGATCAGACCGGCGTTAGTTACAAAGAAGGTTTGCTTTCGTGCTGCAGCGCCGCCTTCCGTGTTACATACCTGCAGCCCCGCAAGATTCCATCGAGTTCTAAGAACATCTTTCCGCTTCGATTTCTTGCTGCAAGCCAAGCGCAATCCAACTTAATTACTGACTTACTAAGAAAGCGTCTAGCGCAAAAATGTCGTGAGGGGCTGTGAAAATGCCGTATACTTGTGCGCAAGACTGACAGGGTCTGTCTACTTAGTATCTGTCGATATTCCAGAATTTAAAGTCGATCCCAAGCGCTATCTGAGCAGAGTTGGTTCTCTGTCGAGTCTCTGCAGGAACTGGTTTAGGCTGTAACAGGTTAGGAGGGTTTATCCGGCCATGGAAGCTTCCCGTATCGATGCCTGCCTTGGAGTGGAGCCACATGTGATCCTGTCAACCAGCCAACATAACGAGCCTCTATTCATGGTCCCAAAATGCAGCTATGTGCTTTCCAGCGCTGAGAACTACACCACACCGCTTGAATACAGAAAACCAGCGTCCAGGAAAGAACAGAGGTTGGCAGAATAGATAGATCGTCAAAACATCAGCCTCATAGCGTTTGGCATTAGCTACCACTTGTCAACCCGTCCCAAATGGTCTCACAATTTACAAAGAACAGAAAAAGAACGCCCCCAACACAATACGTAAAGAATAAGTACCCTCAAATACACCCCGCAACGAAAAGGAGAAAAAATACATTGCAAACTCCGCCACCTAGTAATCCATATCCATAGGACAATCCACACTGTCATGCCCATCCCTCTCGCAAAGCGCACACCACCTATCCAGGTCCACCGTTCCACTTTCCTTCCCAGCCACTGGCCCGAATGACGAATTCATATCCATAATCGGAGGTGGTGGAGGTAGATGCGGTAGGTGTATACTTTTCCTCTTGTCTGACGCTTCAATGGGTGTCGAGAGTTTGTCTTCGGACGGAGGTGCTGGCGAAGTCGCTGGTGGGCTTCCACTCGGTCCTTCTCCAAATGAAAAGGACTCTTTCCTACGGACTGGTCCTTCCCCAAAAGAAAGAGAGTCTTTCCTGTGGGACTCTGACTTCTGCTGCTCTTCCTCCTCTGCAGCAGCAGCAGCTGTGGTCAATCCGTTGGGACCTGCGGAGGCGGGACCGCCAGCGCCATTTCCGAACATGTTTTTGCAAGACAATATATCATGACCAGCCGTCTCGCAAATCTCACACCAAGGTACAGTTGAACTTGAATCTGCATCTGATTCAATGGGGGTGAGCTCTGCCGTATTGTCCTTCACTTCCGAGACTACCGGGTCGTTAATTGCGTTGGAGGTATCGATGGTAACTTTTCTGAGTGAAGAACCCGATCCGGACATGCCGGCCTGTCTAGATCTCCAGCTACCGATCGGTGATCTGGAATCTCGCTCACCACCTGAAACTCTGCCACCCCATGGAGTAACTGTTTTGTCCGAAGCTGATGAGCTCCGCGCCTCTCTCTTCTTGCGAAGCTCCTCAATCTCGCGTTCTAACTCTTCTTCCCTATTCACTTTGCTCTTGATCTGGTTTTGAAGTTCAATGATTTCCACACTCAACTTTTCGCTGTTCTGTCGCTCTTTCACCAGTTCCTCTCCACCATCGATTGTGGGCCGTCGTCCGCCGATGGGATAACTCGTACTTCGTTCCAATCCTGGTAAAGATGACCCTCCATTGACGCCAGCATCATCAAGAGTCACTGAATCTCTCGATAAGGAGTGTATGATCGCCTTTAACCCACGGATCTCATCATCCTTCTTTTCGACCTCGTCTGCTCCATTACGCATCATCTTACCGACTGCTGCATTGGCCACCGCAGCAGCACTCTTCTCTCGCTCCCTCCGCAGCTCTTCACGGCTCCGCTCTACCTCACCACGAAGAAATTCAACCTCTCCTCTAGCTTCTGCTTCTCCTCGCCGAGCATCTTCCAGGCCTTCTTCTAATTCCGCAACGAGCTCCTCCAGCTGCTTTAGCTGCCGTGCAACAGACTCAACATCTTCATTGCGGTCCTGAAGCTCCTGGATGTCCGCCAAAAGATCTTCAACCCGTTTCTCATATACACGTTCTGTCTCCGAGCTCGCAAGCTCGAGGGTGTCAATCGTACTGCGAAAATCCGCACGATGTGCATCGAACTCAGCCGTGAGGTGTTGTATCTTTTCATTCTTTTCGCGCAGCAAAGCTCGTAACTGTGCCGCATCAGCGTCCTCGAAAGAGCCATTACGCGGCGACGTGAGGCCACCCATTGGTGAATTTGATGCAGTAGTCACCAGATTCTGGAGTTCTGACAATGATGCCTCCATCTCCGACAAGGCGATAGCTTGCTCCCTCAATTGTTGATCCTTATTGGCCAACTGTGTCTTGAGTGAACTCGAGGTATCATCATCTCCGCGGTCCAAATCCTCACTCTTTGCCATTCCAATACCAGAGTCAATTGGAGAGGAATCGTTTCGGTATGGGTTTGGCATAGGCTCCTCTTCGAGATGTCTGTCCAACGAACTTCCCGGTCTCATTAGTCCCATAGAACTTCCACTTCTTAAGGTCATAGCAGATTTCGGCTGTTTCAGGCTCATCCCAAACTGCGAAGTGGGCGTCTTTGGAAGTTTCTGCGGCCCGTGAGAAGTCCCTGGACGTTCGGCTACGCTACCTGCTCTTGAGCGGGCTTGGAAGTTGGGTCTCCCTAGACCTGGTGTTGGAGAAAGTGCACCGATGCGTGAGCCCATTGCAGAGCCAGCTCGAGGAGTTGTTGGTGGCAGTAGGCTTGGCCGTTGTTGCCCGGGGGTGCCAATCCGCCGTACTGGACTTTCCGATCGAGTTGGGAGAGACGGCCGTGCCGGGGTCTTGATTGCGCTGCCAAAGGAGCGGCCAGCAGGAGACTCTGGACGAATACGGCCTGTTGTTAAGCTTGGAGGGGCAAGCGAAGAGGCACCAGTTGGCGAAGGAAAGTCTGGAATAGGAGGAGTCGGAGGCACTTGCGAAGAACCGGTGGAATGTCGCTTGCTAGCCCGAGCAAGGGGAACGAATATGCCCGACAATGGCTGTGCTGTGGTAAAATATCGGACCCTAGGGATACATAGTCAGTAAAGTTTGATTGGACGCGACAGAACAGCAATAAAGTAGCATGAGGAGCTGTCATGACCTTACCCATCCACAGCACCATCGTTCTTGCCCCTCCCTGCGAGATCTCCTTCAAGCTCAACACCAACAAACACGCCACCCTTTCCTCTTACATTCCCGATAAACTTAACTGTTCCGTACATCCCACCAGGAGTGTTGACCAGATCCCCTACTTCGACCTCACCAGCTCTCGCCCCAGCCTGTCGTACGCCATACCCTGCGCTAGAATCGGGGATCGAGGCCAGTGAGTTCTGTGTCAGTTGGTTGTAACTCGTCTTTCGTGACAACATCTCTTTTGATATTGAGGGCGTAAGTACGGGAGATGGAGGAACCCCGTTTCCGTTATCTAGAGTAGTGCGAAGTGAAGGGCGAGGCCTTCCTAGTCCAAGTCTTTTTGCCGGTGTCAGTGGCGTGCTGGTCATCGTGAGTTATTAGTTCCAAGTCGTCTTTCGGTTCCTTGCGGGGTGTGTTCGACGTGATTCGTACCAGACGGCGCGTTGTTTGCCTTGCTTTCAGTCGAAAATAGGCTACTGAGTAGATAGAAAGCGATCGAAGGCGGATGAAGGCGATGCGTGTTTCGATTGTTGCAGCGTCAAAATATTATTGTAGGGACAGTGCGTTCAATGCGGTTGCCAGGGGGAAGTGCTTGCATGGGACGCATCAAAACAGTCTTGCCGCTTCTGTTGACGTTGCTGAGTCGCTCCTCTGCCTCACGCTTCCTCCTCCGCAATGAGTATAAAAGATACTTAGGGGGTATATGGGTGAGCAGAACTGAGGTTGAAGATAGAGAGAGATAAAGTTGGATTCAGGGATGGGCACTAAGATCAAGTACACGGATCTCCCAGTGGCACTAAACACTGAATAGGGGAACCTTAATGCTCACGAGTAAAGGCTCAACTGTCTTTACTAGATCCGGATGCAGTAAATACAGCAGCAAAGTGTTGCATTATGGTACTGTATACACCAGAGCAACTTGATGAAGATACAGCTTGAAGAAATTGAATGTACCTTTGTAAGTCTCTTTGAACTTTAGGCTCATATTTGAACTTGCTCCTGCCAAGCGCTGTCTGATCGCCAAACATAGCCCACTTGCAACGCCTCGACATGCTTTGAATTACTGGTGTTTCTTCATGATGTCCTTGCTGATTTGATTCGAGAACTAATTAATCTGACCCGTCAACCTGATAGCTCGAAACATTAGTCGTCTTCACAATATGTTCGAGATAGTTATCGAAACGCTTTTCGAATCGTTGGAGTTGGTCAGGGACAACCGTCTTATGATACATATTTGCGTATCGAAGGAAGTCGCACCGAAACATTAGCACAAATCATACAACGAGATTCCGTGAGTGACATTCGGTGACAGGCAGGAGCTAAATCCCCATCTCCTCATCCCAAGATGAATGCTGCAAGTCAACGCAATATAAAGAAAACTTCACATGATTGTCTAACCATGGCCTCCCAATAAAAATTCTGCTTTCGAGTGTTTTCGTTTGAACAAACGCTCTCAAAATCCTAGTACTATATTCGAGTAGGAGAATGCACCTAGCTAGGGCATCGAAATCGGCTGATTCTAACAGAAGGGTTCGACTTTGAAGGAATACGTCACTAAAATGGCGCTCTCAGCGAGCTTGGTAGGTGGGATAGAACGGAATCACCAGGATCCTTACCTTGTGCAAAAATTTCCGCCTTATTAGCCCCGGATTTCAACGGAGTAATAGGCAGATTTTACTCGTAGCTGTTGCCATAGCCAGAGAAGATGTGCTGCCCTTTGATTTTGTGAAGCTTTTGCGTCCGAATACTGTTAACACCTCGCATTGATAAGGAAGACTTTGTCATGCGCGATGCAGACGGATTTTATCGCTTCACAGGTCAATCCGGGATCCCGGCATTGGAGGGCTTTTATTAGAGAAGCCAATGATTCGCACACCCGGTTTCCATGCCCGACAAATTGCTTCTTTACTCTTACGTCCGCGGCAAAAGGCGGAGTTAAGTGTTGACGTAAAGCGCAGAACTTGAGCAGTTAATCGTCGAATTGGCTCGTATGATGTGCCCTCTTCGCACATGACAAGCACCCCAGATTTCAAATGCTTGTAGAATCATAGTACATGAGAAAGTATTGGTAACATCCGCCTGCCCATTGCAGCATGAGCAAGCGATATCCCATAATTCTGATGATGAATCCCAGACGAGAGGAAGTACCGAAGTACTTTACGTACCTCGCAGATGGGCGGCCAGGATCTGATTTTCAAGATTTGACAAATGCTTAAGCGAATAGGACTAATGTTGCGGCTGTAGCGTAGAGTAGGTGCTAGAAAGATGGTGGCAGGTGGGGAAGCAGTTGTTATCAATCATCAATCATCCAGGACGCCAAGCAGAGTCCACCAAGCCCCCAGACGTACTGTCGACTTTGAAAGCACCACCAACCAGCGCTAACCTTAATATCCCCGGTGGTTCTGATTATTGCAAATTGCAAGCGCATGGCTTGCGTGCTGTGTTAGTAAAACTCCGTGGCCATCCTAGTCTGCTCAAGTGGCCGCCATTGGGACTCGGTACAATCCCTTGAACGCCTGAAGAATATAAAACCCGGTTGTGCCCTCCAGGTAGATCCACTTTGTCCTCATCTCAGTCAACCCACACAGCCACTTGTATACCCTCGACTCGTCCCCTCTCAAGCCACCATCTCTCAGTCCATTGCTACTATCAACTCACATCTTTCCAATGGCTCCCAAGGTCGCAATCATCATCTATTCCATGTATGGCCACATTGCCCAACTCGCTGAGGCCGAGAAGAAGGGTATTGAGGCAGTTGGTGGCACTGCCAACCTCTACCAGTGAGTTCCCAGATACCATATCCACAGGGACTGCTACCTAACACCTACCAAAGGATTCCCGAGACGCTACCCGAGGAAGTCCTCACCAAGATGCACGCCCCTCCTAAGCCGGACTATCCAATTGCCTCCGCCGACACCTTGACGCAATACGACGCCATCCTCTTTGGTATTCCCACTCGTTACGGAAACTTCCCCGGCCAGTGGAAGGTACATTTTTCAACCAATATTGTTTCAGTGTGAGTGTGGAGGCTGACATTTGGCTTCAGGCATTCATTGATACTACTGGTGGTCTCTGGGCCCAGGGTGCGCTCTCCGGAAAGTATGCGGGTGTCTTCATCTCTACCGGCACATTGGGAGGTGGACAGGAGTCTACTGCTATCGCTGCGATGAGTACCTTTACACACCACGGTCTTATTTTTGTTCCTTTGGGTTACAAGCACGCATTCCCGCTCCTCGCCGACTTGTCTGAGGTCCGTGGTGGTTCGCCTTGGGGCGCTGGCACTTTCGCTGTATGTTCTCGTTTTCAACCTTCTTGCATCAGAATGCCATACTAACTGTAACACAGGGTGCTGATGGATCGCGTAAGCCATCCGCCAAGGAACTTGAGCTTGCTGAGATCCAGGGCAAGATGTTCTACGAGACAGTAGCCAAGTCCACATGACTAGATGGCCGGGAAGAAACTGAAACGACGGAGGAGGCGGTGCAGGCGGAAACTGCCGCAGCTGGTGCAGTAGTTCCCGAGAAGAAGAAGGATCTTGGTGGGCCTTGCGGTTTGCCGGGGAAGTGTAGCATTGTGTAATGGCAGGAGTTCTGTTTTGCGTATCCTTAATGTAGGTTTAATGATGTAGATATCCTAATGAAGGAACGAAAGAAATAGCTCTTTCCTTGCCTACTTCAAGCATATACACGATTTTGGGCTTCTTATGTTTTTCTGTGACATTACGACCATATGGGTGCTCTTTTGTATAGTGCGGAATTTTCCGAATTTCCCCGCTTTCGCATCCACATCCCGCGCTGCAATTCTGATCTCTAATCCAACTTAAGCAATCAATACCGCAACACACCTCCATCGTCACAATGTCCGACAAATCCCAACCTCTGCAAAATGATCGTCTTTTGCGAGCTGCTAAGGGTCCGCTGGACGTTGTCGGGTGTTTACAATTGCAAGTGAGCTGATACAACGCAGGTCTCCCGGTTGACAGACCTCCCATGTGGGTGATGCGTCAAGGTTGCTTCCTTCGCCCCAGTTCGGCAGGAAGTCAATCGCTAATCCTGCCCACACTCGTAAAGCCGGTAGATACCTCCCCGGTACGTCCTTCTCCTCTGTCTCCTCCTTCACATCCGCTCACAGGAACAGAGTACAACCAAGCCAAAGGCACCCGCGATTTCTTCGACGTCTGCCGCTCCCCCGATATCGCATCAACCATAACCCTACAGCCAATTGAGCGCTACCAACCTCTCATCGATGCCGCCATCATCTTCTCCGACATCCTCGTCGTCCCGCAGGCCCTGGGCATGACCGTGGAAATGATTGAGAAGCGCGGCCCGGTCTTCCCCAATCCTCTCCGCCACCCGTCTGACGCTGAGAAGCTAAGGAAGGAGGTCGATGTTACAAAAGAGCTCGGATACGTTTTTAAAGCTATCAAGGAGACCCGGAAGAAGTTGTCGGGAAGGGTACCGTTGTTTGGATTTGTGGGCGCGCCGTGGACGTTGATGAGTTATATGATCGAGGGAGGAGGGAGCAAGATGTTTACAGAGATCAAACGATGGATCTTTATGTGGCCTGAGGAGAGCAAGGCGCTGCTGCAGAGGATTACGGATGTGGTGGTGGAGTTTTTAGCACGCCAGGTGGAGGCTGGGGCGCAGGTATACGATAGCAACACGCCCCATTCCCAGTATATACTGATAACGTGAGTAGATTATCCAAGTTTTTGACTCCTGGGCCGGCGAGCTGGCTCCACATGACTTCCGCACCTTCTCCCTCCCCTATCTGCGACAAATCTCGGACCGTCTTCCCCAGCGCCTCGCCGAGCTAGGTCTCGGCCGCGTCCCAATGACTGTCTTTGCCAAGGGGGCGTGGTACGCACTTGATGATCTTTGTTCCAGCGGCTACGACTGCGTCGGCCTGGACTGGACACATGATCCGGCTGAAGCAGTAAAGATTGCGAATGGACGTGTGACGCTGCAGGGGAACCTGGATCCCAATACTCTATACGGAGGACGCGAGGCGATCACGAAGGGCGTGGAGAGGATGGTCCGCGGGTTTGCGGGCGCGAAGGGGAGGTATATTGTAAATCTGGGACATGGCATCACGCCGGGTGTTGACCCTGAGGATTTGAAGTGGTTTTTCGAGGAGGTTATTAGGGTTGGTACTGAGGTTTATAAAGACTTCAATTAGGAAGGAGGAACGGGTGAGTTCTCGTATACCAGACCTTTCGTTTTACTTCTCTAAGCGAGCTCTAGGTCCGGGAGCACGAGTCACTTCAAAATGGGGGAATAGATCTAGCTCAAGGATTTACAGTCGGATATGTACGGAGGTTTAGGGAGAAAGCAGTTGTCATTCTGTAGAGCCATTATCATTTACGTAAAAAAGACGGCAATAAACAAGACTGACTTATCCAAATTACGCTGACCAGAATAAGTGCCATAAAATGTGATGAAAAACACCAAAAATATCATCTAATCCCGCTCGCTACATAAACAAAAACACAAATGCGAATACAACAGACCCACCATGCAAAGTAGCCATAATTACCGTAACACCACAACCCAAACCCAGACGCTGTGCAAAGATTCAAAAATACACTTTCCTCTCTCACGTCCACCGGCAATCTAAGACTTCAACTTCATAACACCACAGCTTTGACACGTCCACCACATCTCTTCATTCATCAGCAAGCATTGGTGGCATGTCCACCACTTCTGCTCCGGTTTCTTCTCTGGAGCTGCAAGGATTGCTTCCGAGGACTTGCTGAGGAACCGCTTCTTCGCCGGTTCTGCTGGTTCTCGCTGCCGGGGTCGTGGTGGTGGTGCCAGTGGTGCCAGTATTACCGGCCGTTTGTTACCACATACATCGCAGCAGAGAAAATTAGACGCGTTAATGAGCGTACAGACTGGACACGCCCACTCCCCCTCCGAATTCCCAGTAGTAGCTGTAGCTGTAGCGGTACTCGCCAGGGGTCTCGTCGAAGCTCCGGGAGCATCATCGTCAATCCACACTACACCGCCCTCCTCTCTCCAGCCCTTCTCTTCCTCTTCAATCATCTCAATCTGCGCCCTCAAAATTGCCTGCTCATTTGCATCCTCCTCCTCCGCCTTCGTCGCAAACCCACTCCGACTACTCTCTCCCAGCGCCGCGTTACCGCGTCCACACGTTTTGTTATCCCGCTGCCGCCGCTCTGCCGCCAAGGCTAGCGTTTCCCGTAGATTCCTTGGGGCTGGAAGCGCGGTGGTGCCACCAAGTTTCTGACCCGATCCCTGGGTCCGGGCATTACGTTCCTCTGCGGCCTTCAACGCCCTCCGCCGTCTGGAGTCTCCAAACGCCAGCGGGACCCTCCCCCCAAGTCGCCTCCCCTCACTATAGAACCCCTCCCCATTCCAGCCTCGAGCACGCACCGCATAATACTCATCCTCGAGTTTCTTCAGGAAGCTGTAGAACTTCTCGTCGTGCGGGCCGTGTAAATTGTGGGTAAGCTCGTGCAGCATTGTTCTGACGATCTGGTCCTCGGGAAGAAAAGTGTTGGGGTCATAGTGGGCGCGGAGACGGATACAGATCTGTTCCCCGCCGTTGATGTTGAGACCTAGTAGATTTGTTTCTGCAGGGTAGAACTCGGCGAGGGTGCCGACGTGGAAGCTGTGGGAGAGCATGATTGGTTTTACTAGAGAGACGAGACGGCGGAGGGTTTGTAGGGCGTGTTGAGGGCGTGCGAAGTTTGGGAGGTGCACATAGGTGCCGATTAGTTGGTCAGCGTTTTTAGTGGGCATCGTTGCGGCGGTGGAGCAGATGATGGGTGAGATGGCGGAGTGGAGGAGTTTGGAGATGGGTATTTGTCTGTAGAGGTATGTAAGCGCGGAGGTCTTGAAAGAGAGTGATAGAAGTACAGAGAAGGCTGATTGCTAATGGAGGTGGGGAGTGTAGTAGTGGTGGAGCTGTGGAGCTGTGTAACGTTTATGGTAGCAGTAAACCAGGGCTAGGGATAGTTTTGATCAGAGCTCCACGGCAAACTTGATTATGAGCTTTTAATCGGAACGAATGGTTGGTTTGTGCCATGTTGAAATAAAGGCTTGAATTTAAACTCGTATACCCGTCCTAATAGGGGTTTAATCGAATGCATGTTGCACTTTTAAAGTACTCGGTCCAAATTCCATCAGGCTGGAGCCCGGGTCTACCGAGGCGGTACCGGTGACTGATAAGGCGTTTGTGGAGAAAATGGAGAGCATGAATACTGTAACGGTTTTTGGGGATGATATACTGTCAGTCGTTGACATGTAATTTCTTAGTACAGAGGGGTTCTGACATATTTTTACAGTACTGGCTTCTTATGACACTGAAATTACCTCAGACAGTATGTCTTTCTGATATCTATCGGATCGACTGCGACCATGAAACACAGGCTCCACGAATGAGCTCAGGAACCAGAGAAGTTTATAAAGTTACCTTGTAACATGAATCTGTAGGAGTAGACCCTCGCACTGACGTATTATATCTCGTGTAAAGTACAGTGGCATTCTGACGCTGACACTTGTAAAATATTTACAAGTACACACACCCCGTCTGACTGCTGACGAGCTATCCCCAAAAACCATTACAGTAAAGGCAACATGAAGCGTAAATTATGAAGGTACTTTTGCCAACTACTACTGTTCAAATGGCCAAGAAGGATGACACCTTAGTTTCCAGTCTACCATGAACATTGAGTCTCTACTCAAAGGAGCTTCATATTGTTCATATAATCAACTAAGGCCATTACTAATGCCTATAAGTAGTCTAGATATTGCTCATGTTATGCCGCCTCATAGTATCTTATGGTTCAGTAATCATAAAGATAAAACTGATTCTACTATGTTCGGGTGTTCTCGTTGCAGCATCGTATCAGGCTGCTTTCGATTCGTGTATTCTAGAGCACTATAAAACCTCCACTATTAGTAGTGGAACAGCGAGAAGCCTTCCTGGCCACAAAATATCTTACATCCCACTGTCTTTCTCACGTTGGCTATAGATGACATTTGTGGCCGAAAGATATTGGCCGGAAAACCTACAGAGCCTACCGTAACTCTCACTCGATTGGAAGGGGGGCGCCGGTGGAAAAAGTCGTAGTGTAGACCCTGGAAATAGCAGGATTTTCTCTGCTACCTAGGGTAATTGGGATCTTGGGTCCCACGGGGGGGCCTTTTTAGAGGGTTTAAACGCTGTTGTTTGGCATGGAAGGCGGCGGGATTGCGAGCCTTCTGTGATAGCTCGAGAGTTGAAGACTGTGGTACTTCTTGTGCAGTTAGTTGATTGATCGGGGAGGAAGTGATGTCCAGTTAATGCAAAGTGTAACCTTACACACAGGAGGTTAACCTAACCTTGGGTTACTTGCTGAAGTCTCACGCTTTATGTCTCGGCTAACCACTGTCGACCACATTACAACCTTCGGAAGGCCACTTTGGTATCTCTATGCAGACAGCAGTTATGAAAATCTGCGAGAATTCGTAATCTTCAAGGTTCTATGCAGCTGTTTGGAATTTAGGTGAATGCCAAAACATGTTTTCGTAACCTGACATCTAGAATCGGGTTAGATTCATGTGAGAATGGGCAAGGTATACGTCTTGCGGTTGACTCACACTTGCGACTGCTAAGAGCAATCGATATGAAATCGGGCTGGATCAGAATCTCAACATCGTCGGAGCCTGTTGTACTTGATGCTATGGCGTGGCTGTGTATGAAGGTGACTCCTTCGAAGTATCACTGGCCCTCAAGCATTAGCACCTTGGCTATCAAACCCACAAAGGAACGAGGGGGGGGGGGCGGTATAGTCATCTACTTACTTGCGATTCCTACTGCAGAAGGTAGAACTCTCACGTCGAACCCTTCAATACAGTCAAATTTTCTATTACATTTTTGAAGGATTTGCTCGGTGTCTCCGTTTCTGCATGTGTAGTGTAGATAACCATTGGATATTTAACCGCTCGCGCTTCTTTTCTGAAGATATCGCTCCAAATGTAACTATAGCAGACGGCAAGATGAATTTCAATCATATAACTCACACCAACGAGCGTCTAGACGTCTTCATTTGGGGAATTTCAGGACTTATTTATTAAACTACTCAAACAGTCTGTAACTCTCGTCGGGACAGAGTTGGTGCGACATTATCACCCGTGTACTTTGGTGATGTGGACAAACAAGCCTTTAGATCCGATTCTGATCTTCGCTTTCTGCGTACAAGTCCAAAATCGGGAGGGAAAGAGCCCTTCTTTCTAGGCAAGGAATATAAGGGATTTTTCGCGCTCGGGGATCTTGTGGTATGCTTACAAACCGAATTCGACGAAGATAATGGCTTCGAACATAAAATGGGATTGCCTGCTATCACCGTCGAGGATGGGTCTTACTGCCTAACGGATCCGTTTGTACTGGGAATCAGAGAAGAAGCTGGCCCGTGAGAGCGGAGGCACTTCAGCCGTTGGAAGAGCTATACAAGGGGGGGGGGTATTTTTTTAAGTAAACATTTTAATATGCTCGAATTTACGTTAAGTTAAGTGTATCTACATAAGTACAACTAAAGAACCCAAAATAGAGTGGGAAGAGAGATGAAGCGAGAGGATCACAAATAGTATTCGGGGCGAGACGAGACAGATCTGAGTTGAGCTTAGGACATCTCGTCTCGCCGCAATCTTAAGCTCGTAGGCCTGGGACCTAGTGACTGTCATTCTCGGGCTCCCGAGACATCCCATCTATATGGCTCAGCAGTGCTACCAACACTTTCCAAATTACTAGCAGCAGCAGCTTCCTCCTCTTCTACTTTCTTTATCTTTACTTTGCATTGCCTTAGCCCGCTCTTAACCAATAGTAAAGTTCTTGCTGAACTATCAACCAAACATTTTGTTGCATAGAACATTGGCACACACTTCAGTTTACATCAGTAGGCGAGAGTTCGGTCGAAGATGGTACTTGCTACGCTGCTAGCATGCTGCTTGCTTGACGGCATCGTATACTCGGTTATCTCATGCCGCCTCCCGCAAAACGAGTCATGCAGTATCACTCACGGAGTCCCGAGACGTCCCAAGACATCACTATGGTGTGGTAAAGTGGTCAAAATACTATTTCAATGATGTTGTGCATAAAATTAATAGAATTAGATAACTTCACGCACACCAACACCCAATTTCAGTAGTTGTGCGTGCATCAGCTTAGCACTACAACATTGTGGTATGACTTTGTGTAGTGGTCAACATTATTTGACAACATCATGTACCAACTAGCAGAATTCAGTGTTTATGCACATGAATTAGGGATTTTGGAACTTGATGTGCATCAGATACCAGATTTTGCAAATTATTTTTAGTGTATAATTTAGGAAATTCAGTATTTAATGTGCATCAGGTTCCAAAAGCCCTTATTCATGTGCACCAGCACCAAATTCCACAAGTTCATGCACAACATTGTCAGCTATATATGACATCATGCTACAGTATCATTAAATTCACAATGTCATACATGGAATTGGTGGAATTGGATGTTGGTGCACATGAATTTACCCAATTCCGCTAATTCCATGTACGACGTTGTAAAATGGTATTTTAACCACTTTTCACTGCCATACGTCTCAAGATCATCTCAAAATTGCCCCGAAATATCTCGTTCTGCAGGCGTAGAAATCTTGTCCTGCCCGTGCTCGAAGAAGTCTCGTTTGGCCTGGGACATCTCGTCTCGTGCCGAACACTAATCATAAAAGAGAAGACGAAAATTCTATTCAGTGATGACTAGAGAAGGAAGGAACAAACAAAAGCAAAGCACACCTCACTCGTTGGTTAATCTGAACACATCTGGTCACTATTCTGACTGAATGATGCAGCCTAATCAGCCATGCCGATATAGATGGATCCACTGCAAACATGAATAAACAAATAACTTGCATGGCCAATACGACACAAGAGACCGTCCAAACATTCCAAGAGACAATCAGAGAAACAGCGTTTATTTGTGGAGTTGCTAGAAAATATCATCTAACCTCCCCAATCCGACATCCCAGCAAGCCGTGTGGTTACAGAACTGTAGCCACGACAATATACCTTCTCACCCCGAACGACACCCCGCATGCCTCCGTCTGTATTCACTTTGAAGGTGGAATGACTTTCAATGCCTACTAAGACAATGTGTAATTGTAATTATTGATTATTACCTCGTTTCTCTCCACCTATACCGTTATAAAAGTCTATGAAGCTATAATGCCGAGACATTGTAAAGTAAGTGTGTGTGTGTGTGTATGGGTGTGTGTATGGGTGTGTGTATGGGTGTTTGTGTACTTGCCCGGTTGTACCCTTGATGATTTTGTATGGATACGTGGAAATAATAAATGGGGTATGACTACTACGGATGTACAATAGCTTGTATTTCCATTCATTCGACAACTATAGCTCGGGGAAGACATATTGTACAGGTGAACGGCAAAAGTTCTCAAACTATGTCCTTAGGAACACCCTGAACTATCGGTGATCACGATCACCAAAGGTTCTAATTGTCGGTGAACTGACGATAGGCGGATCACAGACAGTTGCACTGTCGATGGAAACAAATGTAATCATTGGTGGAAAGAAGTGCAATTATCGGCGGAAGGGGCGGTGATGGTCACAGGCGCTTAGCATATTAGTCTGGCGCATAACTTCACATATAAAAGAATGGTCCGGGAACGGCTCCGGTTTACCCCGGGTATTGCTTCTGAGAGTAATGCTGTAACTAAGTAAAAGCCTGAAACGGCGTATCTGCGTCTGTTTTCGGATGTCGATGATCCATTTCGATGCCTTCGCAGTAGCACAGGAAGCTTGAGGATAGTCTGTATAGCAATAGATGGATGCAATAGGATATAATGACATGGACAGCTGCACAATCAGGCGTGGTCATAGCTGCTCCAAACGCCAGTTATAATTCTATCGAAAAAAGAGGTAGAAGAATCTGCACCTGCCCTGGTCCCGCTACCTCCTTCTCTTTCCTTCCACAGCTTCTTTGTCTCAGTACGTTATCTGTATAGCGGAAGAGTTAGCACGCCATCGGCAGAGAAGGAGCGAGGTACTTACCAGAGGCGACCTATTACCCCTGTCCCATTAGATCCCCAAGCTTAGAAACATGATGGAGACGCGATAGCCGACGAAGCTTGTGATGCCGAACGCGACACTACAAGCACCGACATCCCGAGAAAGCCTGTGCGGTGATGTTAAAAGATGCCCTAGTTGGAGGTTTATCTATTCGAAAACCCCCGAACAGGAATGCCACCGGAAAGTGAAGGTGGCACAGGAAGTCGTCGTCATGCAAAGTGCTAAAGTACTTCGTTGGTACCTTACCAGCTTACCACCAACGTCAGCGCGGGGACGTTCAACCAACCAGTCAGCTCCTTCCATTTACCTCAACAAACCAGCCAAAGCAACATACAAGTGCTCTTCGACAACCACCCCTACTCTACACTACCCGTCTCGAATACGAAACTCAATCATCATCACGGTGGCGGTTCCCACGAGCCTTCGTCTTCTTTCCCCGCCTCCTCTTCCTCCGCACCCCCCCCCTCTCATCCATCATGTCAGAAATCCCCCGACATTCCCGTGTCCTCTACTCTCCCGCCGATGAGCACCCACCTCCGTTGCCGCGCTGGTCACGGCCCCGCAGTAGCAGCATCGCCTCCTCCCGGCGCTCCAAGAAGACCTGTTTCGCCGCTGCCAAAACGCGAATTCGCAAGCTGTCGCGATGGGCGCGAAAACGATTCAAATCTATGACACTCGCTCAGAAGCTCCTCGTCTCCATACTCCTCCTGATATCGTTCACCCTCGGCATCCTCACGCTGGTCTTTCACACCCAGATTCTTGCCGCAATGCTGCCCATCTCTGATACTCTCCGCAGCTGGCCTGCAGGATGGCTGATCATATTTACCGTGTGCTTCTTGTCCGCCTTCCCACCCATGATTGGCTACTCTACCTCCGTCACACTAGCGGGATTTATCTACGGCTTCCCGAATGGCTGGTTCATCATTGCAGCAGCCACTGTGATAGGGTCCACGTCTGCCTTCCTTGCGTGTCGACATCTGTTCAGGGATTTTACGCGGAAAGTGGTAGCGACTGACCGCCGCTTCGAGGCACTAAGCTTGACGCTGAAACATGATGGCATTAAGCTACTATGCATGATCCGCTTTTGCCCGCTCCCCTACTCCATCTCCAACGGCGCAGTGTCAACCTTTCCCACCGTCACACCATTAGCATTCGCCTTTGCCACCGCAATTGCAACACCAAAACTCATGATCCACGTATGGATCGGACAGCGGCTCGCGATTCTTGCTGCTGCAGAACAGAAAATGGACGGGAAGACGAAAGCGTTGAACTACTGCTCCATTGCAGGCGGGGTCATTCTGGGTCTCCTCACAGGGTGGATTATCTACAAGCGCACTCTCAAGCGGGCAGCGCAGCTGGAGGTGGAGGAGCGTGCAAGAGTAGGGGCAGAGGAAGAGGGCCTGCTGGTGGTGCCCGACGAGGTTTTCGAGGATTTGAGGGAGGAGGTGGAACAGGATCTGGGGATCTTGATGGGTGATGAGACGAGCGATGATGATTTAGAGGGTGATGAGGAGGCTCCGGTGCTGGCGAGGAGAGAAAGGAGTATTGGGTTGGTTGATCAGCATAGTGAGGACGGTGGGGCTAAGAAGAAGGCTTCGCCGAGACTGATATGATATCGTTCGGCTTCCTGAATGGTGGTAGACGGTCATATATCTGGGAATGGTGTGGCATTAACTTTTCCGGTGATACATATCTATTTTCCCCCTTTTTGGTTTCAATTGCTTAATCATTGGTTCTGTTTTTTTTTTTGGTTTTTTTTTGGTTCGGCTGAGTAGAGTACGGTGCGTGTTTGTATTTACATATCTTACTAGAGATAAAACGGGTGGGGTTTCTGGCTAGGTCGCTAGAGAATAGACCTGAATTATAGCCATTCAAGTTGACGAGGTCATCCATAGGCCACCGGAACCAGAATTAAGGTAGGTACCTCCACCACACTCGGGGTCAGGCAGTAAAGGATTGGACCCCTGGCAAACCACTCACGGAACTGGTAATAATGGGTCGCCATAACGCAAAGCGTCATAGCCAGTGTGCACTGACTGTAACCCCAATTTCCACGCTTCCACACCAAAACCTCGTTTACTGCTTGGCCGGAGTACATACCGAATGCGAATAGGCAAGGAAACCAGAGAACATTCGAAATTTAAGTGTTTGCTAGGATTGAGGGGCCTGAACGGTGGTAACTTCACGGGTATATAGCAAAATCCCCACGCTAGTCTCGGAGTTCTGACCAGCCGGATTTCAACTTTATACTGTAGCTTATTCAATCTGACCCATTGGTAGTTCGGCTGATTTAGAGGTATTACCGTTGTGCTCTGACAGTAATCGAGGAGTTCTGGGGCTTTAATCTCGGTCCTGGCGTGTGCTGCCCAATATAGACGGTCTATTCGCCGTCTCGCTTCTTCCACCTTGCTGTGTATAGGTGCTCTCGAGGCCTCATCCACGATCTTTTGGGGTCGTCTACTTTTAGTATTATTTACCGAGTGAGAAGTCGTGACCGCTGCTGTAGACTATAGCAGAAGACCACACGGGTTCATTTTACTAACTAGAACTAGATATGAGATCAATACAGTGATGTTCAATGAAGTGCTTAGAATATCCGGGTGAAAAATTCCCATCTCTTCATCCCAAATTCTACCTATTAATTCTCATAATTGAAACACTACATTGTGTTTCAAATGCGATGCTCGATAGATACACGGTAGGCACAAACACACAACATACATTTCCCAAAAAACAGATAGAAAAGTCTATACACAAAGGAGAAGAATGGAAACGAAACCCTATAATGTATAAATACCAGAATGGGGGAGATACCCAGAATGGAAGGAATTGAAAGGTATACAAGGTAAAAGCAACATAAATGAAGAGAAAGAATGAACAAGGCCAACATAGGTCTAAAAAAGTGTCAGGCAATAAAAACTACAAATTAAGAATCCTGCTTAATATCAGCATATCAGAAAGGCTTCGTGAAGCAAAAAGAAAAAAATACAAACTGAAGGTAAATGAAGAGGAAAGACGGCAAAGATACCTAATACAAATCGGTAATAAAGTATGGACTTGAATGGCAGGAATGGTATAGGTACATTCAAAGAGACAAAAGATAAAACCCTAAAGCCGAAGTGAATATGTAAACAAAGGAAAAGGTCATAAAATATTCGCCATCATCTATGAAGGCGTGCTTTTCTTCCTTGAAAAGAGGCCGCCCTCTTTCTTCCCGGAGGTGGTAGTGCTACCACCGCCCGCCTTCTTCGCCTTCATGGCTCTGTCTTCGTCGTCGAGGTATTTATCTTTCCAGATCCAGCTATTGCCAACCATATTCACACCTTTTGCCTCAGCCATCCGGTAGAATTTGGCCGCTTTCTTCATATCCTTCTTGGTACCGACACCATTGGCATAGCAGAATCCAGCTTCCGAGAGCGCATCTGGATCGCCCCATTCTGTGAGCACAACGGTTAGCATCATTTAAGTAAACGATACGGACTTGATAACTCACTGCCTGCAATCTCAAAGCAATTTAGCGCCAGCCCCTTGTCCATCTCAGTGCCCCATCCATTCAAATGGCTCACACCCAGCTCATAAATGCTCAAGGCAAACTGTGCACGTCGTCCTTTCTTCTCCATGTAGGCGGCATTGGTAATCCCCCTCTCGTCATCCGCCACCTCACTGCTGGCAAGCTCTGTCACCTTCTTCAACCAGCTTACTCCCTCCTTCTGGTTCGGCCTCATTCCCCAGCCGTGGCGGCAAGCTAGAGCGTATAGGAGCATTCCCGTAGCATGTCCCCCGTGTGCGGCGCAGCGGAGGTGATATGTTGATTCTTGGAGTGACCCCTTCTCGTGCAGATCAATGCCTATCTTTAAATGCTCATCTGGATCGAGGTTTGCGGCAGGAGTAACGTGCAAATGGAGAGACTTAGGTGGTCCACTAGAAGAGGTGGCGGATGCCGCGCGGAGATCAGAAGATGAGGGGGAGGGACGAGGCGAATTGTGTGTTGGAGCTGATTGAAGGCGTTGTAGTGGCGGTGGTTGTAGATTGCTTCCTTTCGGCAGCGATGAAGTTGTGGGTCTGATGTTAGATGGCTGCTGGCGCATTTCAACGTTTTGAGGTGGAAGGTCTGGATGCGAATCTTGAAATACGACTGATTCGCGCCCTACCGCACGGCCCCGGGGGAGATCGAACTTGGTATACACATATGTTGGTGCCGGCCCTGGGTTATTGCTATCAAACTCTCTAGCCTCCTCAGACATACTCATTGGCGTAGGGAGTAGGTCGCTATAATAATCTTGCCCCGGGTGATTGGGGGGAATATCGATTGACGGCCTATGTTGAGAGTCTACTGATGGCCGGGTACTGAGCGGTCGTGAAAAGTTAAATGAGGGTTTAGGTAATCGTGTCCCGCCAACAGAGTACATAGAATTGGCGTCTGAAGCAGATGATGGACTACGTTCCATTGTCCAAAGGTTTGGCGGCGAAGGCAGGGGTGATGGTGGCGCTGTCGTAACTTGTTGATCTCCATTCGTGTCATCCGGGGATAAAGACCTTATATCTGATATTATCGGAAGAATAGAAGGAGGTTGAGGCGATGGCGCACTAAGCTGAATGCCACGGCTACCTTCCATTGAACCCTGTCTGGCTGGAATAGAATCCCCCGATCCTTGCCGATATGGTACATATTTTGTTTCGGCTTCATTGGAATTCTGCCGACTCGGTGGGCCATATCGCCTATCAGCACCTCTAGAATCATGTCGGACGGGTTGCAATCTGTCCGAATTCCCCGAACCAGTTCGAGCTGGCGGTGGGAACCTCCCGGATTCCGCAGAACCCTGTCTTGGAGGCGGGCCATAACCTGTGGGACTAGAACTTTGTCTTGAAGGCGGGCTATAACCTGTTGGACTAGATGACGTTGAGCCATGTCGGTACGGCACATACTGTCCACCGGCAAGTGTCGGATCTATTCTCGGGGGTGGCTGCCGGCGATCTTCGCCTGAAGCCTGGCGAATCGGTAGCCGTTGATTGCGGGGCGGAGGCTGAGATTGTGCTCGAGAGTACTCAGAAGGACGCCTTGAAGAAGAACCGGGACTGACTCGTCTTCCCCCCTGCCTCGGACCATTGTTTCGTCCTTCTCCTTGCATTGGACCATAGCCTCGTCTTTCTCCCTGCCTTGGATCATTATCTCGAAAATAGCTTTCCTTGGGACTGATGTCACCATCATTGTCGTCGTCGTTATCGTCGCCGTCGACAGATGATATCATGGGCTTGACTGATGTGCGCATAGGGTTGAATGCAGCCTTTGGCACATGAGGTCGTTGAGTATATTGTACATCTTCATCCAACTGCGAATGTGAGATAGTAGGTCTAACCGAATCTCTTCCTTCACTGAATTCTTGCTTTACGGCTTTGGGAGCACTTTGAATGTCTGGGGGGTCCTGATTCACTGCATTGAACCCAAACGAAAATGCGCCCATAATGGATGAATCGCGGTCATTTGAATACATACTATCCCGATCCCCAAAACTATCATTTGTAATCGTGCTAAACCGGGGCATGCGTAATTCAACTGGTGGAGCTGCCTTGGCTCCCCGGTCACTCGGAGCATTGCTAGGGCGCCTTGGAAAGCCGTTATCTTCATCGATTGGAGCTGCATAGCCAGATCTACCCGAATGCGGATCCCGGTACTGATTTGGAGAATTTCGCGGCGGTGCTTGGCGCTCTGTATATTGAAGCTCCTTCTTGAGCTGTCGGCCCCGGTGTATGAACTGATCGAGCGGACTGACTTCGGGAGTAAATTCTCCAGGCGAACGATTGCGGGTATGCAGGCTCTGAGTGTCTTCTGTTTGAGCCCTCTCAGGCTGTGGCCGCTGTGGATGGCGCGTTTGCATCTTTGGAGGGACTAAGCGCACACCTTCGGGGGTCCTGTTGATTCCGTCGAGTGGTGCAAATCAATGCAGCAATGGCGAATCCGTGAATGGCACTGTAAGGAGAATGGATTAATGCTAACGAGTAAAGCGTTAATCGGGTGCTTTGTTGGATCTAGAAGGCTATGGAGCGTGCGGTTAACAGTTGCGCATGCTACGGCAGAAGAATGGCGCTCTGGTGTTGGTAAAGCTGAAAGAACGTCGGAAAACAAGTGATGCAGGGGGCCGTCGCGGAGGTGGAGGCGGTGGAACTGAGAAGTGAGCAGCTGATCACAGGATCTAAGCATCGAAGTTGGAGAAACCAAGGACGTGCCAGCGCCGTTCGTCTAGAAATAGCAATCTGAGGGTATGCAGAAACGAGCGACTGTGGTGGTGGCTATAGGAATAGGACTGATGTGGTGATGCGATGACGCGGTGATGTGGTGATATGGTGGTAAGGTCGAGTCAGACGAGGAGAGGTGCGAGGGGGTCACGACCATGTAGAATTTCCAGGGGTAACTATCGACAACAGTAGTGTTGAGAGAGGAACAGTAAGGAGATGGGCATTTTTTGACGGAGTTTGGAATCTATGGCCTTACATATATCCCCACCACTCTCTGGTTTTAAACGAGGCGATCAATTGCTCTCTTTCCACCAATTTCCTCAAAATTCACAGTATTATACCTATCCTACTAGTACTTTGACGTATAAACACGGCTCAAACCGTTCATCTCTTCGTGATCCGCGTTGTCATTGCGCATCAGCCACTGTAAATACTCTAATGTCAAGGTTCCCCTGAATGAGAAGAGTTAACCAGACTATGTACCCCACGATCCTTCAATTGACCTCTCCTCTTTCAACCACCTGAAGCTGACCAGAACCTGCATGAAGCATACGCGCCGTAGGTTGGTTGGCGATCCAGAAAGGCCACGATTACTGTGTATTTGGAGTGTCCTTCTATAAGGAGATTGCATCCAGGAACACTCTCCCTATTGGACGGCGCATTGTTTCATGGGCAACTCCAGAGTGCAAACTTGGAACCAGCGATTGCGGTCGTGCGACACCAGATCTGCACAACTACGTACCTCCCACAGGTAGGGTGCTTACCTAGGTACCCGGCCTCTTCCGCAGGACTAAATAAATGTCTGAGCTGCAGGGCCCTTATTTCTTTGGCATTCTGCACGTATACATTCACAACTGTGAAAGCTTTCTTAACAGCACCTCGAAATGCGGCAACACGACTTAACTAATCCACCCGAGCAATTGCAACGGCCCCGCGTGCATACAAATCACGCCAGACACGGAAGGTTATCCAACTGTTGATATCTTCCTGCAGATCTTCATTGATGCAGACGGCCGACCGTTTCCACCTGAAGTACTCAGTTGAGTCAGTATCGACCGATGCTAAAACGTCTCGTAAAATGGGCAAAAGGATTGCTTCTTTAATCCCAAAGACTATTCGGATATGTGTTTATGAGCACTGTAAATACCCAGTGTTTGGCGCTCTGGATTCTGCTTTGCGCGCCCTGAGATCTATCGGCATCATGTCGCACCTATATGCAGCGTCGGAGAGGGCTTTTCTTAGGTATTTAGGTAATTGTTACTCCTGAAGTCGGTTTACTGACTCCGGGAGGAGTTACCCCATAAGCACCGCACTCTCGGTCCTTAGGTCGAATTCGTGGGCTTCGTAAAAATCAATGCAACTACTCCCTGCAAGTTGCATGAGCATGGACTATCGTGTAAAAATAGCTCTGTACGTGTATTTGCGATCCATAAGCGGGACTCCTTCCCTCCAAATTCCAATTATCACCGTGAGAAGCGCACTGGAGATAGATCGGAGGCGGAAAGCTGCTCGGCAGAGTTAATCGACCGCAAAGCACGTGACCACCCGAGATCGGCTATCCGAGTCGGATGCCGGTGGTCTCGGATCCCTGGCAGGCACACTACAGTACGAGATGAGATGCGATCATCATGCGCTCAACCTCTTGGTTGGCACCAAGTGCACGCATTAAACATAGCATGCGAAATTAACAGACGAAGGCGAAGGTGAAGGTGAAACGCCAGCGTGTAAGAATGTATTGGCAGGTGGCTGATGTGAAATCTCAGAGCAAAACACGATATTGAATGATGAATACTTACCTTCAATATCCTCCAAACAAGTTCGCCTGTAAATACTTACCGTCCCTTATCCCCATTAGCAAAAATCCATCATTCCAAAGATGAAGCAGAGGAGTCTGTGATATGTAATCAGCGCGAGGTACTTGAACATATACATCACATTCCTTGCTAGAACTCACATTAAATACTGTACCCGTTACCGGGAAGAACGCGGGCGGTCAGGGGGGAGTGTACTAAAAGTCTTTATTACATACTCGGGCAACTCTTAACCATTCGGAGGCCAGAAAAAACTACCAGCACAACAAAGTGTACTATCCTTAGTGACTAAGTAAAGTATCAATATCAAGAGAACATACAGCAGCACACAAACCACAAACAATAAACAATTTGCAAATGACAGACAGTATCGTCGCCTTGTAGTTCGTAACGCAATCCAGCATATACCGTTCTCCGTGAAGTCAAGAGTTTCAATGTACCAGACTCTCCATATGAACCCACGGGGAGAAAATCCTTAATTGATGTCTGCCCAACTGTTGTCCCCACTCGAGACCTTCGTTTCGCTATATTTCTCTAGTATCTGGTTAAAGTCCCCCGCACCTAATGTATTTATCAAGGTACAGGCAGGATGAAACTTGATCAAACGAGCACTTAATAATTACAGTATCTAAATTATCTATAAGCTTATCTTGGTAAAGCGTCTAGCATGGAGAATATTGAACGCATGATTTGACTTTACGGGTACAATGAGGTACTGTATGTACTAGTACATGGTGTCTGGCTCTATGGTTTTGGTGAGCCAAAATCTCAGTGACCCATACTCCACATGTAAGACATGCAAATAGCATATAATCCTCTCCGTTGATTGAATTACATAAGACCATGTGGGAGATTCCAGCATCAAGTAAATTGCGATGGTCCAAACATGTATCAGTTAGCGCCGAGTATCGAATATTTGCCGTCATGGACCCGGTCTGTATCGTTTAGCGCATGTGAGAGAATCTGTTATTGTGAAGTGCATAGGTGGTTTGTTGTAGGGTATAATCGAATACGTTGAATACGGTGTTATTCCTGGGACAACACTATAGGTCGTTTAACTTGGTCTGCAATGCCCGAGAAGCAGGAAGCGCTGTCATCCCATTGAGATAGAAGATCTCGCATGTTGTCAAAACGGTATGCAGCCTTCTTATCAACAGCTTGTGGCCATTCCCATGTAACAACATACGCTTTATCGAAAGTGACGGCGTCAGAGGTATCACCTTCTGCTGTCATCCAGAGTTCAAAAGCGGCCAGCCCAGACATATATGATTCTGGCCAGTGCCGGCTTGTTCCAAGGCAGATCAGTAGAAACAGGGCCTGGGTCGACCCGGGCTCACTGAAGGCAGGCTTAATTTGGACTATATAGCAGAATATCGGCACGTCAGATAGATATCTATAATTCGGCATCTCTTGAGTTGATCTTGAATGGCCCCTGCCAACGCCTCGTATCCTGGTCTATTATTGACATCCCAACTGCTTTTGTGAACACTGCTGGTACATATCATGCTGTCTTCTGTCCAATAAAGAGGACTTGACGCTTTCATAGACGATTTGCGGTGAACTCTGAGATCTGGGACATTGTTGAAGATAAGGCAGTCTTTATCCCATACATGTTCGGTTTTGGGAAATTAGTTACAATACTCTATTCTAGCAATTGACCTTATCGATCAGTTAGAGTAACCAATAAAGCAAGCTCTAGTTTATCACAAATCGCCGTATGAAGTTCAAGTCAGCCAATCAGTGGCACTTTATTCGCCACGCGAGTATTGTAGCCAATTTATCAAATCCGAGCGCGTAGGGCATAGTGCAGGAAGGGGCGGGTGATTATCGGTGGAGGTGTAGGAGGAGCTTTCAGGATATGTCAACAATGTCCCGGTTCATCAACATTCAGGCAAGAACAAACCAGACAGCTGATCCACGCTCACTTCACCACACATGTGTCCTTTCAGTACTACCGGGGTGGTTAACCTTACAGAGATTCTGCGTATTGACATTAAGTCACGACCAAATGAACGTCTTGTCGGTTTGTCAGACACTCCCAAAGTTAGTGGTATATCTCTATCCTAGGTTTGTTGATTCGTCTGGCTTTGCGGCTTCTCCCTGCTCCCACATCGTCTCGAGAGCGGATAGCTATTGCAAAGGCCAGATATAATCGAACGCAAGCTCTGCGGAGAATGAGCTAACCATTTCTAAGTCTTCAACAGGCTAGCCGCATTTGGTACTACGTCGGGTCGATTTTCTCGGACAACCTGCCCATGTCTCCAAATTTGAACTGAAGCCAGCCAGGATAGATTGTGTCGGATATTGGTAGATTTCAACTCTTTTTGGTCCCCGAAGGCCATTTCGAACTCATGAACAATCACTCTACTACATAGAACATCACTCATGCTTTTCTGCCAAGCCAAGCCAGCCGCATTGCCACACATGGTGCTAGACATTTTTTAGCCGTGGCTTTGCATTTTAAGTCACGTGGTATAGCACTGGTGGGGCCATCGCAAGGTGCTCAAGTTCTTCATGAACTTCAGTTCTACCAAGCAAGATGCGTCACCCAATTCAACGCCTGCATATTTGTCCGGCCACCTCGTGCCTCTACACGGCCACTTCAAATTCCCTACACGTCTTTGATGCTTCAGCCGGCACGTTACTATCTTCCTGGACAGCACCTCAATCGTCTGAAGCTGCCTCCACCAAACCCACAATTGCAGAAACTTCAGGAGACAATGACGACGACACAAATCCGAAAACGAAGCGTAAAGTGGAAGAAACAACTTCATCGCCTAAACCTGGAAAAAAGGAGAAGACCGACAGGACACGTCTCTCCCTATTCGCCGGAACCATGTCCAACAATGCGATTTCGAAGATCTTGACTACTGCCGATGGGAATTATGTTGTTATTGCTACGAGTGAGGATAAGGCCGTAACTGTGTTTTCGGTGGACAATGGGAAGCTGGAGGTGCTGAGCGCGAGGTGAGTTCGGATGGCGATGTAGTTTGGTTTCTACACCTTAGGGCAGTTAGTTGATGGGAACTGTGTTAGACATTTACCCAAACGCATTGTTGATCTTGGACTCGTTGAGAATGGCACCCAAATCCTATGTGCCGACAAATTTGGCGACGTGTTTAGATTACCGCTGCTTCCTCCCGCTTCCGACTCTGAGTCAAAATCACATCTTACGTCAGAATCAGCACCTGCCTCGGTAACATCTGTGCATGATGTCGAAATGACTATTGAGGAATCAGGCAAGGTGTACGAAAGCGAAGAACAGAGACAACGCCACCTCGAAAAGCAGAGAGCTCACCATGCCCGTGAGCAAGCGGCCGCGGAACGTCGGAAGCGCCTTCAGGTTGATTACAGTATTCCATTTACACACGATTTCGTTCTCGGCCATGTTTCGATGCTGCTTTCGCTTTCTACTATAACATTGCCCGCCGACCACCCTCAAGCTGCAGGCAAGGAGAAAACGTGGGTACTCACCAGTGATCGCGATGAGCATATCCGTATCACTAGATACCCTCAATCTTTCATCATCGAGGGATTCTGTCTCGGTCACACACAGTTTGTAAAGACGATGTTGGCGCCGAGTTGGGAACTTACGACGCTTATCTCGGGTGGTGGGGATGAGTACTTGCTTGTGTGGAACTGGAGAGAGGGAAAAGTAGTTGAGAAAGTGGATTTGGTGACACCAGTGGTGGCAGTTCTAGGGCCAGAAGCGAAAATATTTGTGCCTAAGACTAGGGAGAAGGGAGAAGCGGAACAGGAAGAAGAGGAAGGCTTGTTCAAATTCGCCATAAGTGGTCTTTGGGAAGTACCCTCGATGCGTGGCGTTCTTGTTGGGATTGAGAGCGTCCCAGCCTTGTTCCTCTTCACTCGCATATCCGGGAGCCTCAAGCATACATCTACCCTCTCTCTGCCCGGAAACTTTCTTGACACCGCAGTCAATACTGTCGAAAACAAAGTTTTTGTGTCAGTAGACCCAGTCGATAGCTCGAGTCCGTTGCTGGGCGAGTATTGGCTTAATCAGGCTGGCGAGTGGACTGTGACAAATGGGGATGTTGCGACAAGCGTTGAGAGATGCGTCGTTGAGACGGTAGACCTGAGCGAGGAGTTGTTGGTTGCTGTGACGCCAAATGTTCTTTATCCGGTAAGGAGCTTGAGAAAGGAGTATGGTATCAAGGATAAGGAACAGTAGTGGTTGGTTCTGGTGGGGTGCGGCAAAACCTTGGAGTTAAGTGGTCATCAAAAGCTCTAGAATGGATTTATTACTCGCTTGCGTTGTAGTTGGGAACAATGTCAACCAGGCGTGGTGGTGATCGTCCCGCACTCTGTCCGCAATTAGTTCGGGGACAGTTTGGTGTTGGCTGCATGGGCCTGCGGGACTCGGGGGCTAAAAATCTTTTGATGCCGAGGAACGACGCTCAACACACGAAGCACAGTCTGATGTGAGACCTGCTTTAACTTGACTGCGATTCTGCAGTACTACAAGAATCGGGGGTACTGCAGAGCGTAAGCATTTTAATGCCTTGAAAGACTTTGCCCCCAGATCAATTGGTGTTTGCAACAACGCCGTGGTTAGCTAGTGGCGGGAAGGGAAGTGCTGGGCTGTTGAGGTTGTTGTGACAGCCTCGAATTGGACGCGGTAATGCGCCATTGCCATTCGCTGCCCACGAAATAAAATATTTCGTGCCCTATTCATCCGCGGTGCCCGTTGTCCCGACGAGCTGAGTTACGGGTCGCAGCGGCCTCTCAATACAAAACAAACCTTCCTCAGTAGGAGCGATGTCCTGGAAACAGCCAACATGCCCAGCCCATTAGAGTGCTCGGGCCATGGGTGCCCCCTTTCTCATTGGCTAACAAGAACAATATACCCGAAACGTGGAGGCGAAGGTTGAAACGTACCGCCCACCAACACCAGGATTTGACGCCGTCGACGTCTTCGCGCGATTTTGGGAAGAAAATAGGACCTTCTTGATCGCTACTAGGTAGCAGTGGACTCTGGAGGCAAAATCCAGCACCGCGTACCTGGTTGTCCTCAACGCTCTCTGGATGGCGACAACCATTGGTGGCATCGCGGCGGCAGGGATCTGGGATGCCTCCGCTGCTCTCGACCTGGCCCCTGCGTAAATACTCTTTTTTTCCGACGATGAATACGTAGTGCGCTCACTAACCCACCAACCAACACAGACAAGTCAAACACCAAACAAACCCCTCTACCCCTCTGCCGTGCTCCTTCTCTTCTTGTACATACCATACCATGCCATACTGCATTCAATACATGACCACATCTTCCCCCCGATAACGTTCTTTCTGCGGTTTCCCGTTTTTCTTCTCACTCTTCCGCAGGATCGGTCCCTTCTTCCCACGACTCATATCGACCACCAGCACAGCATCGCTCTTTACGCTGCGCAGTCTGTTTGAGCATCACACTCTTTTTTGCTAGTATTGGCTCTCAACAAGTTTCATCAAACACACATCACTCTCCTCTCGAAAGAGCACGAGGAATATCCATCCACACACTGCCTTGCAAGCCAACGGCGTTACTCACTTCGTTCGCGGTTTCGAGAATTTGTGTCTCTGCTTTGCTACCGAGTCAATTGGAGTTGTCTTTAGCCACGCTTTCCAAGCGTCTTCCCAGGCGTCTTCTTAAGCATCTTCCCCGTCTGCGCATTTATTATTATATTGTCGGCCACATTTCTTCGGAGAAGCCGGGGTCAAACTCCAGACATCCAAATATTACACGCACGAGCATTCTCTCACGCTGCTTTGGGGAAGAATCGTAACTTGACGGGCCCTGCACATTATCCCTCCCTCGTATTTTCACTCATCGTCCCCCACTCTAGGGAAGAATAAAGGCTAAGGGATACTTTCCCTGTGTGCTCCCGGCCTGGGTCCACGTCACTGAGTTGTTGAGCATCAGTAACTGTTTCAGACGTTCCTTGTTATCTGGAATTCACACAACAACCGAGACTGTCATAGGAACGGTTTTTGCTGTCCTCTCATTATATCCCAGACGTATTTTTCGTCTCCGCGACTCGATACTTCTCTTCTATTACGCTCTTAGTTCCCTGAGTTGAGAGCTTCCGAACTCTTACACTGTCAACATGTCTATTGGACGCAGCATCACCAAGAAGAGTTCCAGATATGGGTTCGGCTCGTTATCGTCCCTAGAAGATTCGAAGCGCCATTCGATCTCGAAGAACAAGATTTCTGCACCGGTAGCATTGTTGTCCACAACAAACATGATTTCTTACACTGCACCCTCGCTGCGAAATTCGCTGTCCCATGGATCGATATCGTCTAACTCAAGTGGTTCCGGCTCACCAACGTCGATGAAGAGCCCATTATCGCCGTTATCGTTCGGGGATGATTCAGATCACAGTGACTCGCCGCTGCCGACAAACCACTTATCGACGTATTTTAGCAGTGCTGAAACTCCACAGCCAGTTCGGTCACAGAGCACTCGACACGTCAAGAAATCCACCTCTTCTTTGTCCCGCCCGCGGCACCCATCCATGCCTCCCCCACCGAAGAGTAGTTCTCGCAAGACTGGATGGCCACCAACAGCGCAGCCCCCCAAGGAATTGCATTCAGCAAGGGGCTTTAGCGGACAACACCCCTTCGGGGCAGAGTTGGCACAAGTTGCCGAGATGACGGAGGAGATTGCGGGGATGAATCTGGGCGATGCGGAAGAACAGTTTATGGTTTCGCGGGGGTTACAGCGATTTAGGGCGAGCGAATACGAGCAGGAGATTTGGCAGGGGATGGGTGGTGTGTTTGAGGATGAGTTACCTTCTTTTGGGACTGGTTGGATATGAAAAGCTGCGCAGGGCGCACTGGGCGGAGGGATGGGGGTGAGAGTTTTACGGTTACTTACAAGAGTAGGACATTGTTGCCAGGTCGCTGCATGTACATTGTACAATGACGCTGTTGCTGCATATTAACGAACGCTTTACGCTGGTGTAGTTTTCGGATATATTCACTTATTTTGGTTTCTTTGCCCTCTGGAGAAAGATCTGTGGTGTTACAAACCCTAAACCTCGAGAGGAGTGACACGAAATGCAACACTCCACAGCGATCAGTAATACTCAAGCTTTGAGTTTCTAAACTCCCGAGTTCCGAGACTGTGGTCAGTCTTTACCAGAAAGTGTCGAGCTGCTACCACCAGCGCTTTTGAATCTGGTTGAGTTGCCAGGTGATTGTGGAGATAAGTGAGTAGGGAATTCGAATGACGCCGGAACCGATTGTAGAGTAATACCGACAACAGGGCAATTGCATCGTGCCAAAGTATTTGCAGATGATTGGCCCGATAGATGGATCTCGCTGTTTGCGTAACTAAACCTTTGAAGTCTCGTCACCGTAAAACGTGCCCTGAAGCCCCAACTTTACTAGGGCCCCACGATACCTGCTTGGTAGGTTTCTTGAAGAACGCTACACAACTTCAGTGCTCTGGTACAAGGCTTTAAAGTTTAAACCTGGGTTGAGAAAAGTAGAAGCCAAGGCACTAATACCGAGCCACGTGGCATGTCTGTCGAAAACGCTCGTTGTGGCACGTGCCCAGCCATTGCTTCAGTATTTTCCAGCGTATCCTGCATGTGCTCGGCGGGGCGCGTTCCGACTGCCGAAAGGCAGCAGGCAGTCATACGTCATCACTCACAGTAGCTCATTTATAGCCCACGAATCTTTCATGCCACACAAGCAAAATCATCAGAACAACACGAGTTCTTGGACGAAAGTCTGAAACGTTGGAAATAGCATATAGTCCATTGCGAAGTGCATCAGTGGCGGTATGGCGGTATGGCGGTATCTGTCAACGAAATCTGTTGGTTCGTAGATAGCGCAGGGGAGCGCAAAGCTGGCGCTTCTGAGGGCCCAGGGCCCATTTCTACTGGTTGAGATCAAATGAAAACGCCATTTAACTAGTTAGCATGATGAAGAAAAGAAAGCATAGCCATCCTTTACCGCTGATTGATAACTGCATAGCTCAAGAGTTGGAAGATAACCCCAGATACCGGCTTCGCCACGTCCAACATCCTTTGAACGACTGTATAATTAACGGTGGCGTCAGTTATGTGGCGGGTGGATATTATTTGCGAATAACAACGGTACTGGATAACATATTCAAATTTCCCGAAATAATCATCAGGTAGACAGCTTGCCGCATGGTCTGAATAGCGGAGGGGTCTCCGTGACCCACGAAAAACCGAAGCTAGGATATGGCCAACAAAGGACGAAGACGGAAGCATCAAATGCACGTCGTGAATTCACTCAATCATCCAAGATCCCTCCTTAGCGACAGTCTTAATACATCTTCAGCTATTCCAACACCCTCATTCCAACAGTGCTCCCTTCACCTCATTCGTCCACAATCCCACCTTTCCTCTGATCGTAACTCTCCCATGCCCCTCCTTCGCACTCAAATAGTTCCCCACATCCAACGGCCCCACCTTAATCCCCGCACCAACATGTATCCCCTCCGTTCCATGCACCCCAATATCAATTACCCCCATGACCGGCGGCATAATGACAGGCATCGATATCCCTCTCTTATCGGTACCTGGTTCGATTCCACTCTGCGGTAGAGGAGGAACAGACCAACCAGAACCATCCCACAGCAAACCTTCAAGACCGTCTTCGTTGATATGCTTTGCATCCACATACACCGTCCCGTCCAGAGCCATAGTTCCTTTCGCCAGTGGCTTTCCTAGGTCTATATTTTCCAAAAGTCCTGGGCCTGAAGTTTCCGCTGGAGACGGGTCTGCGTAGATTGTTATGGCGAGTGTTGCCCCGGGTAGGAAAAAGAAGGAACTGTCGTCGGGGTGTGTAAGATTGGAGACTGTCTGCGCAAATGGTTGGCGAGAACTCTCAAAGATATCGTGGCATATGCAATGAATCCATTTTTGAGGTGGGTTTCCAGCCCGGAAAGCGGCTGGTCGAGGTTGAGGGAGATGTTATCCGCGCATAGGTTGACATTTGGTGCCTTCAAAAGCATGTGCGAGATGTGTTGGTTGCCATGTTCCGCAGTTCCATACATGTAGAAGGGCATAAATCCCTTTGGATATTCGCGGTCGAGGTATTTCAGGCTTCGGTTTTTGACAATCTGAATTTTGGCGACAGAGACCTCCCGGAATTCCCACAATTCCCGGGTGAGGTCGATTTTGGTAAACTTGGCGGCGAATGATCCGGCCTCAAGAATGTCAGGGAGGCGCTCCTTCTTAAGAGTTTCGAGATGGAAGGTGGCATATTTAGTTGCATGGCCTCTAGCGTGGAGGTATGCGTTCATAGAGTCCTTCCCAATATCCGCAGACACAATGAGCTGTGCTAGGCAGTCTGCTTCGTGGAAGAAGGGCTGGTATGCAAGATAAAGCTTTCCGCCACCAGAACTATCCGTACGTGTTCCCTGGACGACGAACCTATGAATCGCTGGATCAATAGAATTTCGCAGTTGGCAGATCTTTACTTCCTCCTCTACGATCTTCCGGAAAACGCTAGCAAGCTTAGCCACAAAGTTGCCTGCTGTAGGGAATGGGGACATGACCACATTGCGAAGAACAAATAGGTCCGCTTCTCCCTCGAGTCCGAGTCGTCTTTTATAGTTCGTTGCACAATCTCCGTAAACATCTTGCTGGAATTCAGTTGACGTGAGGAATAAATCCACATCTCGAAGTTCTTGGGTGGGATCGACATATGACATCCTCTTGACGATTCTCTTGTTGAGATAGTTTGCCTCTTCCACATCTGTATTCCATTCTCCATTTGAGAGTTTGAAGTTAACTGAACAGATGTTGATGTTAATATCTGAGCCCAAGTCCCGGAGAAGTTTCAAGGCCTCAGGGTCTGAGAGGAGATCGATATTCTCTACTGGAAGGATTCGTTGGCGTATGAACTCCTTTTCCGCATCTATATCTGCTTTTGAATGATTTGGATCCCGTTCCGAGGGCAATAGGTTGAATGGGACGACCATAAATTCGTCATCATCTGTGGTCATCGCGGCCCAATGAGCAGAGAGCTTTCGTATTGTTAGCTGCCAAATGAAGTAATAAGGAGGTCATTCACCCTCACCCTACTACTGGAAAATAATGCTTCCCCAAAAAGAGCTCCGTAGCCAGTCTCGCGCATACCAATAACCGTGTTGGACATATACACAGCGACGGGACTGGCGCCCGGTTTGCTTTTGATGGCGAATTAGTGACTAGTAAAGGGTTTTTGTATAAACACTACTCACCTCCCCTCCACACCAAAAACGCCGATATTTTCTGGTTGATGCTCCCTTGCGATATAAGGGCTTGTCCATGTTACTAGATATCTCATTCTGCCGTCACGATAGCACAAAGCACCAGCTACAACACGTTAATACACCAAACCATCGCCAACACACGTAGTTCCTGACCTGGATAGGGAACATATCCGCTCTTGTGTGGATCAATGGTGACCGAGTCTGCATACCGAATATGCCTGAAAGACTCTTCCACATGCGCCCTCAGTCTGAGACCCGGGACTATCTCAATGTCTCGTGGCTGTTTACGCGGGACCATAGATGCGAAGTAGCCTCCCCATGCTGCGTCGACGTGAACTACAAAAGATAAACCTAGACAGCATGTTAGTCCTGGTGAGCGAGCGATCTCTGACAGACTAAGACAAACCCCTTTTCTGAAAGTCTGAACGGAGCTTTAAGATCCCCCTCAGGTCGTCGACAGCCCCCTCTTCTGTCGAGCATATAATTGCCGCCACGCAATAGTGCCTTGTTCATTCTTGAGATGTTCCTCGAGGACCTCCTCTAGATGGCACAAATCCATGGCTGCATCATTGTCAATCTTGACGCCAATCATGTTGCTGGAGCCTATCCCGGTGATCGCGCATGCCTTTGGCCAAGAGTAATGGTTCGTGTTGGAGACTAGGAGCTTCATGGGCTTGATATTGTATTGCCTTTCTGCAAGCTATCAGAATAACTCAGGAGAGATATGGAAAGGATCACTCACCCAGCACATCTTTACCACAAGACTGAATACTGTGCTTCTTCATGGCGGCTTCCAGATAAGCAGTAGAGATACCGTACATCTGGTAGAGCCTGTCTGGGATCTCTAAAATAGTGTCAACCGTCAGATTGAGCAGTTCCCACGGAGAGCATGATGCAAAGAGCTTAGGATTATCTGGGTCGCTGCATGTCGTAGTTTTGAAGGTGGTGCGATGAAGTCAAGAGCTTCACCTGGGGCCATAGCGTTCCGAAGGGAGAGCGGATAAAACTTGAGATTACGGGCTGCCCATACTGCCTCCAGATTTGCTATCGTCCCTCCACAAGTGATGTGTCCCCACGAAACTCTCTCATCCGGTTTCAGCTCTGGCTCGACTTCGTCTGTGAAACCAGGCAATACTTGCCCTTTCTCCAGACAATACCCAAGCATCTTGCACAGCTGTTTCCCTGCCTCCAACTCTAGGATAGTGGTAACTGGGCTGGCCTCCAGCGAAACATTGTTTGGGTTGAAGATCATCTGCAGGCCTATAAGATTGGAGCAAGAGCGGAATGAGTATGAAAGATACGAACAGTTGTGATATATCCTAAAATGGCTGGCATGCTTGCATCCATAGTCATGTGCGCTTGGTATCGGGGATGATAAAATGGAACCGAGTGCTTCATGAGTAGATCGAAAAGTTTGTTGAGCTCGTCTGAGAGCCTTTTCTGGCTTGATTCAAACGCGGAGTTCTTTTTCATCGCTGGCGTGATAAATAGACCATCATCTTCTCCCCTGGGATCGTGGATTCCATGGTACCTCTCTCGGGCAGCCTTGTGCTCGTTCAAGATCTGGTTTATGTACGCCTTGAAAAACTCATGGTTCTCAGCTTGGGGTCCTAGAGCATTCATCTGTTAACCTCTGTCATATGTGTGCACACCATATAGATTACCCAAAAAGTATGGCGCAATTCCTGCATGTTGCGCCTGGTAGTACTCCATGGCCTTCTGAATTTTGGGGTCCTTAGGAACCCCATAGCCATGCTTTTGGGAGGGAAGAGAGTAGGCGCTTTTGGATCTGAAAGACATTACGCTTTATGGAAGTGGTCCTTGTCGTTTGGTTGATTGAAGTCAGAAAGAACAGTGCTTGAATGAGTAAATGACACTCCTGTAGTCCGCCAGCTCTACTTATATTCCAGATTATCTGGAAACGTCATTCAGTATCACAATCCTCTAGCTGCCGTCTTGACGTCAAACAAGTATCTTGACTACAGGTTCCGGCCTCATTCACATTGCATTGTCCATCTTGCCGCGTTCGTCGTATGGAATCGGCATGAAGTTTAAGATCACCGATCGGACTCTTGCATTGGGTTACTAACGACGAAAACTGTGTCTTGACGGACCGAGTATCAACTGAGGGTTTATCTGCTGTTGTGTTTGGCAGAAACTTGAATTCTTGCAACACAGTTTAGGTATGGTGCACGGGTGGAACGTGTTGAACCCCAGTTATATGAAACGAAGAGTTATTTATATTAGGCTAATAACAGCAGCCGGGTGTTTGCCTGGCATGTGCCATCATCGTACGACGTCGTTCCGACGTCGGTACATCAAATGTGTCGTGTCGGAAAGTCTTTGTGCGTAGCCGATATTCCAAGTCAAATAGACAGTGTGAAACTAGCTTGTGAAATAAGGTATGAACGAACGTAAGCTAAACCGATGCGCTATTTCATGCCTCGATAGTGGTTTCAGATGCAACCTTTTTCTGTGGTGAAAGTGAACCCTACCACCAATAATAACACGCAAAACGAGGTATAGTGTATTTAAGAAGACTCAGATAGGCAATATCGTCATGGCATTCCTGAGTGTAAGGCATGGCGATGGCGGTTGCGGAGCGGCGGTTGCCTTTGCAAATCCTTATAGATACTTAAACTTATTTCAGGCTTTCGAATTCTATGGTCGTACGCTGGTAAGCCCCCGTCTAGACTCTCCTGTACTTGGCCAAATGCTAGTGTTATATCTCAGGCTAAGGCCCGCTCGTCGAAGACAACTAAAGCGTTTGGACATTTGTTACCTCTACCAACTTCCAATGTTGATCATCCATCCCGCAGCAGTACGAGAACATTGTCTAGACCCGTGATACTCGGGATAGTATATTCACATATTCCTGCTAACAGTTGATCTAGGTAGTAAGTCTCACATTGTACGGATCTGCCGTTGATATATGAAGCCAAAACTGTTGGATGCAGTTGGCCGCAAAACGTATACGTAACGTGGATGCGGAATGTTTTGGGAAAATGACGCTAGCTTGGAGATGCGATCTCGGCAATGTGTTGCCAATACATGGTTCAAGCGCTAGGATTTTATATCCTGCAATGCAAACAAAGTCCAACTGCGGTGATGTAAATATTTCAGGTGAAGTACCGGAAATTTAGATTGAGATGTAAGAAAATGGAGCACCAGAGTGTAGTTATTGGAATGACGAAAAAGGCGAATGATAAACACAAGATGGTGTTTTCATGCGTTCAATTACTATCCACCGGAATCCCCTTGCGGTTGTCACATTAGCTGCTACAATTCGGTCGTTAGCTCAGGGTCTGTTGGCCTGTCCTCTTCCCGGGCACAAAGATCGAGTCCTTTCCTTGAAAACCTTCGATAGCAAGTATTGTGAAAGAGTAAGCCTGCATTAGCTGCTTTTATTCGACTAACGTGCACGTCCTGAGCCTTAAGTTTGGCAGCGAGACACGAATAGTAGAGCACATACCATGTATCGACATCGCCGATCTGTGAGCTGAAATTTCCTATGAACAGAGGAGTGATCGCATGAGTTTAAGGGTTATTGCATGGCCAGTCAACAATTTTAGGCAACAATATATCACCGCTGTGCCCAGCTACGGAAAGCTTCAAACATCATTGCAGCTGACCGCCTGGACGAGAAGATATGTCGCACGCAATGACTACGTCATTAACGCGGCACATCCCCATAATTGTTTAGTCTCATAAGGAGAGTACCAGCTGCAGTGTTCTGCGTTAGTGCTATCTCTCCATGTTACCTATACTGCAATATCACCTCACTCGTACTACTACTCCTCACAGTTTCCTTGTATTGCTGCTGTCGTCTACCCACAGTAGTCATCCTATCATCCCCTCGTTTCCTTGAGATTTTGTCTGTCGTCTACTCTCGGACTCTCGTGTTCCATTTCTCCAGAACCATTTGTGCAAACAACTGGGAACCTTATCGGCATTGACCTACCACTCTTTTTCAACCGTTTTACCAGCTCTAGGCCCTTTTAAAGCTCGTATTCTGTGTCTGGCTCGGTTTCTTCAGCTTCGTAGCATCGATAGATTCTCACAACTCTATAAAATTACGTCAGCTGATTTAATGATGTAAACTTGACTAATTTTGTTCTCGTGAAAAGGCTTCCGCTACACCTCTGGTAGAGAGGCATTGGGGCCTCTCCGTCAAGCATTAGTTCCCCCCCCCCACCGGTAATTTCTAGGCTATTTCAGAATCCAATTCAGAGTCTTGAAAGAAGTGTGACACTCTCGAGAGGTTGAAGGGGCCATCAACAGCGTTGCTTTGCACAATGAAAGGGGCAAG